>Ga0208759_100042_pt1 | contig 62213 bp, 67 predicted proteins | sample LakWasM123_LOW14_2_FD_183935 | JGI IMG/M metagenome (GOLD analysis project Ga0208759, IMG submission 183935) | Freshwater sediment methanotrophic microbial communities from Lake Washington under simulated oxygen tension - Sediment Metagenome... | ecosystem: Environmental > Aquatic > Freshwater >...
CATGTAAAGCTTTCTCCCATCATTTCCGGTTGGGTTGGAAGGGCAGCCTCGGATGCATTTAATAAAATTAACGCATAACCCGTCGCTCAAAGGGACGCTCCGCTTTGCTACGCGCCCCTTAGCTCTGCGTTAGGCCTAACAACTTAAAATCTGGGTGTCTAAACAACCCATTCTCAACGCCATAATAGGATGTTTTTATGTTTAGTGGTTACCAACCAATAACAATCAAAGATGCAGCCGAAGCCCTTGAAGTTTTGAAAGACATTGAGCGCCCGGACGGAGATAATGAAGGCGATCCAATCAATTCTCCAAACGTCTACAATTATCTGTCACCTGAAGACCAAGAACTTGTCGATAACGCGGAGAAAATCCTATATGCCTACGTTCGTAAATCGGGAAACAGCGGAGATGAGCCAAATAAACGGGCGATCACTGAGCTGGAAAAACGAGATTACCCAACCAGCCTTAACATCGATCAGTACGATCAAACTAGGCTCGTCGGACAAATCGAAGTAGGTGATTGGAGTTTGGATCTAAGTGATCCAACTACTGAAAGCTATGATGAGTAAAATATCAGGCAACTTTGGAATAACTGAGATCAGAGTAAAGTTAAAAGGGAAAAACGGGGCAGGTTTTGCAAACACGCAGATTTAGGTTTGGTAGTTTAGCTCTGTCGATTACTGTGCGGCCTAACAAGTCAGTCAAAGGGACGCGCCGCCCGGTGGCGGTTTTGAAGTTTCATTTTTTATCAGGGTTCGGTGGCTTCGCTTAAGCTCAGTGAGCGGCTCGCCCCTTACCGTAACGTTAGGTATTATGGAATGAATGCGTTGGCTTTGGCTTGCTTTCATCAGCCTCGGTGGTTACGGTAGGGTTGCGTTTGTGAGCGTTCTGCTATTGTCAGCCATGCGTTTGCGTCATGCGCGGGGCAGCAGCTACTGTTTTTGTTTAGCGTCCGGTGCGTTGTTTAGGCTTTTTTGTCCAAGAGTGCTTGGCTTTCATCGTGCTTCTTGGCCTCTCAAGGCGCTCATTTTAAGTGATTGAATGTACAATAATATTTTATGAGTGTCTTTAAAACACCTTCCGGGGTTAGGTGGTTACTTCGCTAACATGGCGCTCAAAGGGACGTGCCGCCTCATGGCGGTTTTAAAGTTTTGTAATTTATCAAGCTTTGGGGCTTCGTTTAGCGTCCGTGAGCGGCACGCCCCTTAGCTCTACGTTAGACAATATTAGGAGAGCATAAAACACAATGAATGAATTATTATCTTTTTTAATATCTTGTTTTCGATTGCTAAGAGGCATATTTGATCGCCTTTGCTGGCTAAGAATGGATATCGCCAAAGTAGCTCTTACTATTTCGTCAGGATATATTGCATACGCTTTGTTTATTCCACCAAGCGCGATTAGTCTGTCCTATTTTGTTGATATTCACACTATTTCAGTAGTCATTCGAGCAATAGGTACAGCACTGTTTGTATTGGGCACTTTGAAACTATTCGTATTGCTAAGAACAAAACTAGTTCTTGAAAAATTACCTCCACTTTCAGATAGCGATGTTGATCCTGTATCAGACGAGAAAATAAACTCATTCAAAGGGCAATCAATTATTTACAGCCCATCGTTAAACATAGTAATTGAACATGGCAACAATCCGATTTATTTAGAGCAAAAACTATTTGAAATTCATCCAATAATAAAAAAAATGCTTCCACTATTTGTGATGCGAATGCCTGATTCAAAATTGGATACTTTTGACAGCAAAAAAGTCCGACTGAGTAGCGATTTAAGCAAGAGATTCATAGAAGAGCCACAGTGCGTACAACTTCAAAAAACATCGTATTTTCGAGATCGGTTATCCAACTCATTAGCAAACTACAGAATAAGCTTAGATGGCAGAATATTCCTAGAATTAAGAGATGAAGTAATTGAGAATCGAAAGCTTATTCCGCTTCGCACGTCACATATGTCTAATCAGCTTGGTGGCAGTGTAATACTCATAACCAAAAACGGAACTATTACATATCTCAAGCAAGGCAACAGAACCGCCGAAAATGCTGGAAGACCCTCCCCCGCAGGGTCTGGTTCTTTTGATATAATGAAAAAGCCACAAATGGAATCGGTATCGTTTCAAGAATATGCAAAGCTGCAAACTAAGCGTGAGTTGAAAGAAGAATGTGGACTAACGGATGCAGAGATAATTGACATTCAAATATGTGGATTCGGACGCTATTTATACAGAAATGGAAAACCAGAAATATTTTGTATAGCGTCAACTAGTCGCGACTCAAATCGTATAGCACCACCTGTAAGAGAGTGGGATTATCAGCAAAAAACACCCATGTTCGAAACAATACATGGTGTTGTTGACAAAAAAACTCCATCGCCGCACTCGAAGCATTAGAGCGAAAAATGACTTTTGGTGATAAACAATTAGTTAATGCTTGTGGACCACTATACTGGAATGTGATTTTTGCAAAGGAATATCTCTGTGAGATTAGCCCAGAAAAAGAATCAAAGCTGTTTTCTTGGGGTGTCTAACTCAACGCTCAAGCGGAGCTGCGCAAAAAGCGCGCAGCCCGCTTAGCTTTACGTTACAGCGCATCAGCCGCTTAAACCTCTACTTGAAAGACCAATTACAAATGGGAGAATTACGACATGGCTAGATGCACAGCACCAGTACGCGGACATAGCTCAGCGGCAGCGGCGGCGGCCTGCCCTGCATGCCGTTATCGCAGCAGCTACGGCTATGGCGGTTACGTCTCGCCCTACTCCTCGTCGGGTAGCAGCGGGGCTAGCTATAGCAGCGGCGGTGGTGGCAGGTCCAGCAGCAGTTCAAGGCCGCGCTGGTCGAGAGTGGGTTCGTCCGTGTCATACACGCCTGCCCAAGTGCAGTCACTCACGCCAATCCGCCAAACCGTTGAGACGCGAGCAGCGGAACAACCTGACCTTCGTGACGTCTTCCTGTGCCACGCGTGGGACGACCGGCAGGGGCCAGCCAAAGAGCTGCACAATTTGCTCGTGGCGGCTGGTGTCAAAGTTTGGTTCAGCGAGAAAGACCTTGGCCTCGGCGTGCCGATGATGCGCGCCATCGACAAGGGCTTAGCGAATTCGCGAATCGGGCTTGTGCTGGTGACCCCGGCGCTGCTGGCCCGCCTCCCAAAAGAGAGCGTCGCCGACAAAGAGCTTTCGGCACTCCTGGCGGGCAACCAGCTCGTTCCCATCGTGCACAACACGACGTATGAAGCTCTCCGCAATGTCAGCCCCTTACTCGCCTCCCGAAGCGGTCTGGACACGGCAGAAGATTCAATGGCTGTGGTCGCGGAAAAAATCGCAGAGCTAGTCACGCTGTAGCTCTAGCGTAAATGCGCTCTCTCAAGGCGCTCATTTTAAGTGATTGAATGTACAATAATATTTTATGAGTGTCTTTAAAACACCTTCCGGGGTTAGGTGGTTACTTCGCTAACATGGCGCTCAACCGGAGCGCGGTTATAAGGCGGTTTTGTTTTTCAGCTTTCCGGGCGGCGCCCGGTTAGCTCTACGTTGGGCAATGGGAGTTGCTATGGCAAGAAAAGTCATCATAGTAATAATCCTGACTACATTGCCCTTTGTAGTCTATTCATTTTTTGTACTGTTCTCAGCTATAAACCATGCGGCACAAATAGCATTACAAGAGCCTTTCTGTATTCAAGTGCCAGCAAAAAGAGGTTATAAAGAGATAGGAAGCATTTTTGATCTCGCGGGCTTACGCATGCTTAGCGACGGCATTAAGAATCACGCAGTTCTAGTGGTAGGTGGCTTATCAAACCCACATCTTTATCACTGGTCGTATTGGGCCAATCGGTTTGTTGAAGGTGCTTATGGGCCTCCACCTATTTACTGCAAACCACGAGTTGCGTTCTTCAAAAACCTAGAATCGCCATTCCTAGACAGCAAGGATGAAATCAATTTTGCATTTCATGGTTACCGCTTTTCTATACCTAGATCGTATGACTCGCGCCCTGAGTGGCCAAATCCTGATACGCTGATGCTTACGGCAAAAGCACCAGAATTTACTCCGACTAATGGGGTGCTATGTGATGAACACCTGTGTAATATGATTGAAATACGATTTGAAATCTCATCTCGCCTTGAGGCGTGGCGCAGTGTTCCTGATGATGGACACCGGATAGAAAATCTAGGTGAAACAAATGGCTTAGTAAAGCAGCGAGTTTGGGTGAAGGGAATTAGTTCGCCGAGCATTCAATACTTTTCACTCGACAATAGGGGTAAAGTCAAAACTATCATTCTATGTTTTGAAGAAACTGATATACAGTGTCTGCATACGTTCGAAGCCGATGGAATAACGTACGGTTTTCATCATATGCCAACTGATATTACAGAGTGGCGTACGCTTCAAAGCAGGTTGGTTCGCTTGTTTGGTATATTTGTCGGCATGGTTAAACAATAACTTAAAACCTAAGTAGGCTTGTCATTTTATTGGTAGCCGTTTTGCTCTGGCAACAAATGCTAAGCCCAACAAGTCGGTCAAAGGGACGCGCCGCCCGTTGGCGGCTCTGGGGTTTCGTTTTTATCAAGGTTCGGCGGCTTCGTTTCGCTTTCGTTAGCGGCGCGCCCCTTACCGTAACGTTAGCCATACAAACAGGAGAATCGTGTTTTATGTCTGAAACAGAGACACAGCGAGAATATCTGCACCGCCAAATTCATGATCGCCTTATGCAGCTTGAATCGTCGGTTCAATGGTATCGATGGCGGCACTACCGGTATCAATCTGGTGCTGTTGTTCTGTCAGCTTTGATTACCGTAGTCTCTGGTTTAAAGCTGACTCTCCTGCCAGATTTTGCTGCTAGCAATATAGCTTTGGTTTTGGGGGCACTTTCCACTGTAGTTGCCGCATTTGGTGCTTTCTTTTCTCCTCAGCAATCATGGCACTTGAATGCCGAAATCTATGGTCGTCTCCGAGCACTGGAGGCACAATTGGACTTCGCTGAACGAGAGCATGATTTTGAGAAAAGTGAGAGTGTCATCGTGGCCAAGATGTTTGATGAGTACCAAGCGATTCTTGCTGACTACAACAGAAAATGGCAGGAGCTTCGTCAGAAATCAAAGTGAACTGGCTAACATAACGCTCAACCGGAGCGCGGTTACAATCCGGTTTTATTTTTCAGCTTTCTGTGCCGCGCCCGGTTAGCTCTACGTTAGCGCCAAGAAGGTTTCTATTATGTACCGCTTCCAAAATCAAAATCGCCCAGACTTTGAAATTAGATTGCTTGCCCGCGAGATAGACCAATTGCGAGCAGAGATTCGCGAAAACTGGAAACCCGGTAAGGATTCTGACTCTGTTTTCCACAATCCAACTTGGCTGACAATCCTTGGTCTACTTGGTACCGTTGCGACTGGTGTCTGGCAACTCCACGCTGGTCGTGAACTTGAACGAGAAAAGCTCCGTTCAACATTAATCCAAGAAGCCAGCAAATCAGGAAATTCCGACACTACACTTCGCAACTTACAGTTCTTGGTAAAGTATGGGCTAATCAAGGATGAGAATGGCCTTATTTCAACTTTGAAGGTCGACGAGGTTCCATCATTTACAACTGAAGCTCCTAAGCCACTTACACAAAATGAACTTAGGTCGCTATTTGGAGACCCGAAGATACAATCGACTAGCGAATCTGAAAGTGGGGGGTTTGGAAAGCCAGACGACGCTTGGGCTTCAGAAAACCTTGTCTTGGTTGATCTCCCGCAATTGGAAGGAGTTCGTGGGTTTCCAAGCTCAGGTAAAATCAAGTTTCACAAGAAGGCTGCGCCGTACCTACAAGCAGCAATTGCCGAAATTAAGGAACGCGGGCTTTTGTCGCGCATTCAGTCCTTCGATGGCGCTTGGGTGCCGCGAAATATCCGCGGCAGCAGTGTAATATATAGCACCCATGCTTTTGGTATCGCATTTGACATAAACGTGGAAAGTAATCAGCTTGGCAAGGTACCGCCAAAATCTGGCGAGAAAGGTTCCGTAGTCGATTTGGTGCCAATATTCGAAAAACATGGGTTTTACTGGGGTGGCTATTTCTCCCATCCGGAAGGGAACCACTTCCAGTATGGCATCAAGTCGTCAACAGTAGCAGTTGATGAGAGCGCTACATCAAATGTTCAGCGCTAACATGGCGCTCAACCGGAGCGCGGTTATAATGCGGTTTTATTTATTCAGCTTTCTGTGCCGCGCCCGGTTAGCTCTACGTTAGGCATTAACCTATGAGCCGTGCTAAGAAACTAATAATTTTTGGTCTTGTAATCATCGAAGTGCTGATATTCTTACTTCCAACTACGCTGTTATATTTCTTCGGAATACTGATCGCTATGGGCACCTTTGGTGCGCACAAAGACACTATGCCAATGTTTTTTGAAATTGCGGCTTTTCTACTGGTACCAGGTTATGGTCTCTTCTCACTCTGGTGGCTTGTGTTCAAGTTCAAAGAAATATCAATAATAGAAATTCCAAAGCTCATATGGGGAGGTCTCCTTACAGGATGTTTGATAGCGCTACTTTTTCTCGCACCATTTGCAATGCTTGGGTTTTCACCGCCAACCCAATTTATTTCGTACAAACATAACTTCGCAACTATGCTCATCTTTGGCGGTGGCCCGTTTATAATCGTTCTTACACTATTATTATTCATTTACTTACGAAATAAAACGCAGAGTCAGGCCTTATAATGACATATCCAGCCTAACATTGCGCTTAACCGGAGCGCGGTTACAATACGGTTTATTTTCAGCTTCCCGTGCCGCGCCCGGTTAGCTCTACGTTGGGCAACACGAGAAATGAATACTAAATGGAACAGATTCTTTGCAGTGTTATTTTCAACTTTTGCCGTTTTTTCTGGAGCGGCACAAACATCCGTATTAGAACCACCAGAACTTCGTTATGCAACATTCGGAGCAACATTTACCTGCGGTCTTGTGGCTTTTATACTTTTCCGAAAATCTCCTCATAATGAATCAGCAATTTCAGCTTTGAGAGAATTAATTAATACTTCTAGTGAGTTCAACGTTACTTTAGCAGTAAGTGAAGCCGAAGCAAGGGAAGTTTGGAGACTTGATGTTGCAAATTTTAACGATCATCATGTACCGCTTTCCATCGGTGTTGCTTGGTGGAAGAAATTTTCAAGTGGTTTATACGTTTTAAAGAAAGATGGAAAAATTTTTGATTATATATCGTTTTGGCCATTGGCTCAAAAATCTTTCAAAGAGTTTGTGTCTGGTCAGCGGTTAGAAACGTCGATAACTAGTCGTAGCATATGTCCCCCGCTAGCATCGGCGCAGACCACTTGGTGGTACATTGGTAGCATTTCTTTACTTGCCCGTTTCCAAAAAACTAAAGCAGTGAGGAAATTAATTTTTTGCGCAATAGATGATTGGACCTCTAAACTTGATCCAGCAAGCACTATTAATGTTTGTGCATTAGCGTATTCAGATGAAGGTGAAAAGCTACTCCGAAAGTTTGGTTTTCACTGTTTTGCAAATGCAAATGAAAGCCCCCACAAGCTACCGGTCTATATCTATGAAGCAAGCGTAAATGAGTTCAAGCAACAGTTTAACCAGCTATTCCGTCATGTTCAGCAAGAGTAGATCAAGTAAATTTAGTTGGCCTCGTTTTCAATATTATCGGGGCAAACTAGGCCTTTTGATTGGTGGCAGTGTTGCCTTGGCGGTTATTGTCAAGCCCAACAAGTCAGTCAAAGGGACGCGCCGCCCGCTGGCGGTTTTGAAGTTTAGTTTTTTATGAAGGTTCGGCGGCTTCGTTTAAGCTCAGTGAGCGGCGCGCCCCTTACCGTAACGTTAGCCATCAGGAGCCGCTATGCGTCACATTACATATATAACGATTGCCATTGCCCTCATGGCCCCTTTTCACGCCTCTTATGCACAGGAGAAGCTTGGCATACTCGAAATATTCGACCAGTTTGCTCTTACAAACGCGGCTGCAAGCAAATGCATCAAGCCTGACAGCGATACACTAACGCACTACTTGTCCAATTTCCAAATGATCACCGTCCGTACGTCAATGGAGCTTCAGAAGCAGCACCCGAATCGAACGAAAGAGCAGATCCTCGAAGCCATAAAGAAGAAGACAGAACTTCTTTCCCAGAATGTCCACGATGTCATTCGCGACAAAGGCTGTGGTGATGTACGCATTCAGGATCTCATCAAGCGGTTCCATTTTCAGGCCAAGTGGCAGCCGTACAAATAGCACTCAACCGACGACTATCCCTCGCTGAAAAAAATGACACTTTTATGCAAAGTAATGGTTAACCTCCCGGTGCAGGGGCGCTGCGAGATAAAGCGTTTCGCAACGCCACCTTACTCTGGACGTTATATTTCACGGAGATTTCCCATACCCAGATTTATCGCCGCAATACTCTTGCTCGGGTTGACCTCAAATGTTTGCTTCGCCTGCAAAGGTGAAGATCAGGCTTGTTCATTCGCCAATATTTACGTATCGCTTTGCCTGAAGAACCTGTCAAATCTTGAGGCTCTTCGAGAAAAACTGAAGCCAATGCCAAAGCTCCCTCCAGAAAAGGCAGCTTTGTTCCTCGCTGGCAATCCCGGCGACGCTTGGCCCGTTCCAGACAAACATGGAACTTTTGTACTTGCCCTTCCTAGCGGTAAGAATCTTTGCGTTGTGCATGTTCGCAGGGCAAGCACAGAGGATGCAAGAAAGCTATTCACTGGGCTGGTTTCAACCGCGCCGCCACCTCTTATTGCAAAGCAAGTGAGAGACGAGCAAGCCCAAACTACCGCAAATGGTCAAACTCAAACCGTCTCTTATGAATGGTCGGTTCCAAACGCTTCGCGAAAGATGTTGTTCACTCTAACAACCGCCTCGTCCGAAACCGCACAACTTCAAGTGCTTGGTTCAGCCGCGATCATCGGCCAATGAAATCTAACATTACGCTCAACCGGAGCGCGGTTATAATCCGGTTTTATTTTTCAGCTTCCCGTGCCGCGCCCGGTTAGCTTAACGTTAGCGCGGCAAGCGAAGCTTGACGTATCTTGCAGGGTGAAAGTCCCTGTCGGGCAAGGTCTAGCCAACCACCCGTATCGAGTGTTGCGTGTCCGGCGGAGCGTTGTAAGTGGTTTCGACTGCTGCAAAGGCGAACAAAGGAGGCGAAGCGTACACAGAGAACCACATAGGCCACAGGGGATACGCACATCCCTGAAGCCAGGCCAGCATCGTTATAGCATAAATACAGTCGGCGACGTTGTTAACGTGACGGAAGCCAATACAAGGAAATCGCCAAGGCTAGATTTCTTAGGGGCTGTCGGTGTCCAGGGGCGTGGCATGTGTGGAGAGAAGCGGACAAGAACTTGCGAGACCCTTACAGCTCCCGACTCTGGGGCAAGGTATGCGGATAGTGAGCCACAGCAGGGGAAACCCGGAAACAAGGTAAGCCGAAACCTAAATGCCAGTGTCAACGGGTAAGCCTATCCAACAGAAAGAAGGATGGCTGAAGGTTGTAGGGGAGTCAGATTCACTCATAGTACTCCGAGACGGGACAATTCTGCCTGGAGCAGAATTGGATGCGAATGCACCCGCAGGGTGAGCCACAAGGAGGTGGCGAATCATTGCCGATCACATGGGGAAGGAGTGGACAATGTTGTGTAGCCCTCAAAGGAAACACGTACCGGACATGTCGGGCTGGAGAATGCGATGCAAACCTCGGCAACTGCTCCTGCGTTGCTCTACCTCCTGCATCCCTGCAGTCGTCACTGAGGGGAATAGCCAACAAAGCGGCACAAAATAAAACCCACAGGTTTCAAAACCTGTATCGTCTCCTGACCCTGGAATTCCTGCTGTATTGTTGGCGATTCGTCAACAAGAAAGCGGCATCAGGCGTTGACCGCATCAATGCAACTGAATACGCATTGAATCTACACGGCAATGCCCTGCAACTGGAAGCCAGCGTGAAAGGCGGCTGGTATCGGGCGAAGTTAGTGCTTAGAAAATACATCCCTAAACTCAATGGTAAGTTGAGGCCCTTAGGGATACCGGTCATCGCCGACAAACTGCTGCAAATGGCAGTGGCGAAGCTACTCGAAGCCATCTACGAGCAGGATTTCCTGCCGTGCAGCTACGGGTACAGGCCGGGTACGGGCGCGCACAAGGCGATAAAGGATTTATTGGCAACACTCAGGACGGGACGGCATGTTGCTGTCGTAGAGGCCGATATTAAAGGCTTCTTCGACCATATCGACCACGCCAAACTGTTGACCATGCTGATGCAGCGCATTGATGACAAGCCCTTGCTGAAATTGATTCGGCGCTGGCTAAAAGCAGGCATACTGGATACCACAGGGCACGTGTTGCACCCGTTATCGGGGACACCGCAGGCGGCATAGTCTCGCCGATATTGGCCAATGTGTACCTCCATTATGCGCTGGATGTATGGTTTGAAGAAATGGTTAAAAGTCATTGCAAAGGCAACGCCACACTGTGCCGCTATGCGGATGACTTTGTGTGTTGTTTCGAGCTGGTTAGCGATGCGCAGCGCTTTTATGACGTTTTGCCTAAGCGATTAGCAAAGTTTGGCTTGGAAGTGGCCGGGGACAAAACCCAGTTGCTGCACTTCCACCGGGGGGCGAAATCACGTTTCTGCTTTCTGGGATTTGAATTTTATTGGGGACGCAGCCGATTTGGCAAGACCGTGCTGAAACGGCGGACTGACCGTAAGAAATACCGGTCAGCCCTAGCTAATTTCAAGGCATGGTGCCAAGAAAGTCGGGGATTGCGTAAACCGGTATTATTTGCCAAACTGAATCAAAAGCTGAAGGGGTACTGGAATTATTACGGACTCCGAGGCAACTATGAAAGCCTGAATGACTACTTGCAGGACATTAAACGTATTTTGTTTAAGTGGCTTAATCGGCGTAGTCAGAGGCACAGCTACAACTGGACCGGGTTAATAGCCCTGATCGATGATTTTAAACTGCTCAAACCCCGTATTTGTCATGATTTCTAAGTATCTATATGCTGTGTGCGAAGCGAACAACGTTGAAAAGCCCGGTGCGGTAATTCCGCACGCCGGGATTTGTAAGGGGGCAGTCGGGCAACTGGCTGTCCTACCTTGATGGCATGTAAGGAACAATCCGGTGGACGACTCACTTTGTTTTCGTACAGCTTCAAAGTCTGATTTGCCGGATGTGTTACGTCTCTATGCACAGCCTGACTTGGATGATGGAAAGGCGCTTCCAGCGCCTGATGCGGAGCGTATCTTTGAGCAAATGTTGCGCTACCCAAATTACAAAATTTATGTCGCAGTGAGCGAAGGTCGAGTTGTGGGTACATTTGCCCTGCTCGTCATGGATAACTTGGGACACTTGGGTGCGCCATCGGCAATTATTGAGGATGTTGCGGTCGATCCAATATCCCAAGGGCAAGGCATAGGGAAGGCTATGATGCGTTATGCAATCCAGCTAGCAACCGAATACGGTTGTTATAAGGTGGTGTTGTCCTCGAACCTAAAACGCGAGCGGGCACATTCATTTTATGAATCACTGGATTTCGAGCGTCATGGGTACAGTTTTCGCATCAATGCCTCTCAAGGCGCTCATTTTAAGTGATTGAATGTACAATAATATTTTATGAGTGTCTTTAAAACACCTTCCGGCTTTAGGTGGTTACTTCGCTAACATGGCGCTCAACCGGAGCGCGGTTATAATGCGGTTTTGTTTTTTCGGCTAACCGGGCCGCGCCCGGTTAGCTCTACGTTGGGGGGTCTTAGTGAGCTCAGAGTTTCTCCACATCGCTTTGGGCGTTGGTGCATTTCTCGCTGCGACCTGTGTCGTTGGTTTTCAGCTTGTGAAATCGGTGCCTACACAACGAAACCAATCGAATGATCCGAAATGCGATCGCTCATTCACACCTTGGTATTTTGCTAGCCTTAAATCGGCCGTCGTTTTTGGCGCGATAGTGCCTATTGCCTATGCACTGTTCGGAATGTTCCTAACTGGCGGGCGTCTTGAGATTTTTTCGCTGGCGCTGGGTTTTATGGTCGCTGTTCCTATTGGTCTCACGTATGGCTTTATCAACTCGTTTATTGTTCGCCGGGTTACTCTTGGAGCATTCGGACGTTTTTCTCTAGGCTTTGTGTCGGGGCAGTTGGTTATCGTTCTTCCGATGCTCAGTCAATCGCTGAAGGCGACTATCGGCTTGGTAACGGGCATCCCCATTTTCGGTCTCATCATTTTGGTAATTGGCGGATTGCCAGCTGCGCTATGTGCAGTGCTGGTTACACGCAAACTTCAGCAATGGGTATTCCTTGCTTCAGTCTCTGGCGACAGCGGCCCTGACTAAGTTTCTCATGACGTCCGTCGACAAATTACCCCCAACCCCCCGGCAGTCAACAGGACGCTGCGCGATGAAGCCGCGCAGCACCTGTTACTTTGAACGTTAGGCATTATGGAATGAATGTGTTGGCTTTGGCTTGCTTTCATCAGTCTCGGTGGTTACGGTAAGGTTGCGTTTGTGAACGTTCTGCTATGGTCGGCCATGCGCTTGCGTCATACGCGAGGCAAGCCGCGAGTCCCGTGTTTGTTGAGCGTCCAGTGCGTTGGCAACATAGTTAGGCATGGACAGGCGGCTATTCCGATTTAAGTGATTTATATAGTTCCAGCGTCTTATTCAACTCGTCCGTAGCGCCTTTTATATCAAACTGGTTTGCTTTGATTTGCGCCTGAATCAGGCATGCATTGGCCTGTTTGACGATGTCCGGATTTCCCGTTACTTTCTCGGAAGCCTTACGCGCCGCTTTTAAATGTTCGCTGGGCGGCATGAAATCACGATGGGTGATTTCGACTTTAGCTTTTTCAATATGCATAATGGTTTCGTTTGGGCTGATAACGGAACTTTTGGCTGCTGCTTCTGCGTAAGCGATAACGCTGGTTGAGCCTAAAGAGAAGGCCAATAATAAACTTAGCGCTGTATTTTTAGTGATATTCATAAAAGTTAGCCTTTGTTGTGATTGTTGTAAGATATTGATAACGGGCGATTATTAATGGGCTGAATCTAAAAGTTATACAACTTTCGATTAATTTATCAGGTCGTAAACCCAGCAGACAATAGGTACAAATACCTGATATGCACTTAATTTTATAACCCGATAGGGAGAGTCCAAGCGTACTGGGAATTGTGATGTTTGCTCGTTGGGATGTTGTAGAACGACGAAAGCAGGGGATGCTCATTGCTCTGCCGCTATTAATAAGCCGTATCTAAAATCTATTTTTTAAGCGCGCTTATCCTTAAATATCATTATGCAAAGAGGCTGGCGCTTGGTTGCGGTCCGGATCCCGCTTTAACGCGGGACCCGGTTTTTGGGGGGATGTAAATGGTTTTTCAATTTCTTGCCGGGAAACCAAGCCGAAACAGATGCTTCAGATGGATGCCGTGGCTGTTGCGCTTTAGTTGTCGCAGGCGCTAGTGGTTTTGCTGAAATAGTGACTCGCCGCTATGGGTATCGATGACCTTGCCTTTGAGTGATTGGTAATAGTTAAACTGATCGGTATAAATAACGTCATTTGCAGAGCTGGCCGGAAACAGTGGATTGGTCGCTTCAAACCATACTGTGTAGAGTTCTTGTTGGATAAAATAGAGTAGACTCATGGTTATTCTCCTAGAAAAAACGTCTAAAAAGCATAAATTTTTCGATTGAACGTGTTTTGATTTTCGATACAGATTAAAACTTATTTGTGACAAAGAAATGAAAGGCCGTTTAAGATTCCAAGACATATAAAGGAAATCTAAAAATACTGATTTCATGTCCAACATGAATGTAAAAAGCAAACGTTGTACCAAAAATTAATATTGGCGTTTTTTTTATGTATTTATAAATTATTACAATGCGTTATAAGGCGCAGCATTAAATTAATGAGTGTTTGGGTTTTCAATACGCGCATCTTTTTTGTGCGAATACTCGATAAATTGCACCGGAGAGTGGCTTGGGCGGGTTCAAGATAATGATTTACCGGCGAGTTTAGGTAAATCATCAGCTATCGGGAGGGTTCGGCTATGGCTTAAAACTAGCCAACGCGGCCAATAAATAGTCTAAATCTTTGTCGGTATGTTCGGCAGAAACCTGTAACCTGATTTCCTGTTCGCCTTGAGGGACAACGGGGTAATTCAGGCCGGTAACCAGAATATTATTCGCCAGTAAATGCGCGACCAACGCCGATGTTCTTTCTGTATTCCTGATCAGCAGGGGTACGATAGGGTGTTCTCCCTGTAAGGTTTCAAAGCCCTGTTGTTCAAGTCCTATTCTAAGACGGACGCTAAATGCCTGTAATTTGTTCAGCAAACCCAAGCCTTCGGCACTGCTGACAAGGTCTAACGCGGCGCAGGCCGCGGCCGCTTCAGCGGGCGTAATCGGATTCGAATAAATATAAAACGGCGAGGTTTCCCGTAAATAATCAATCGCCGCCGAACTGGAAACGACATAACCGCCATTAACGCCAAAGGCTTTGCCGAGCGTAGCAATTAAAATATCCGCCTTGCCCTGTGTGTATTCTTCGGTGCCCCGGCCGGTCTGCCCAAAGGCGCCAACGCCGTGAGAGTCATCGACAATACTGATAATCCCTTGTTCATACGCATCTTCATGCCGTTTGCAACAGGCGTTTATTTTATCGAGATGTGCGTAATCGCCGCGCATGCTGAAAATTCCGTCGGTAACCAGGCAAACGCGCTTGACTCGGCCTTTGTAAGCTTGAAGAATGCTGTCCAGGGCATTAAGGTCGGCATGCGCATAAATTTCTTTGCCGGCGGGATGCGATAAGCGTATCGCATTGATAATGCAATTATGATTCAGCGCGTCGCTGACGATTAAGGTGTCGTCGGAAATAAACTGCGGCAATACGCCGGTCATCGTCGTATAAGCGGAACTGAACAGCATTGCCGATTCGCGGCCATGAAATTCGGCCAATTTTTGTTCCAGCTCGACATGTGGACGGTAAGTGCCGCTGATAAAGCGGACCGCTCCGGGGCCGACGCCGAATTTTTCAGCAGCCTCGGTTTCGGCCTTGATAACCAGCGGGTGCATGGCAAGTCCGAGATAGGAATTGGAATTCATGCGCAAAAAAGCCCTGTTCCCGTATCCTTCGAGAAAATACCGGGGACCGAAACCGTCGACGGCTGCTTTCATGCCGCTAATGACTTTTTCATTACCCTTGCATATGCCTTGTTGTTGCAATTGGGTTAATTGGTCGTTGAGCAGCGGTTCCAGTTTTTTCAGTGACATAAGCATCTCCGGTTATTCTAAAGCGGCTATTGTCCACGTCCACGAAATAAACCGGTTTGTTGTCACCCTTTGGGTAACGATCTACAGCTTGGCATCGCCTTGGATATTTTCGTGTTTTTCGTGGATAAATTAGTTTTTTCTAAGTGTATTATTTGGCTAACGAAGCGCAATCCTCTCCAACATGTCCTTGACCATTCCCTGCAAATCGAATTGAGCCCGCCAGCCCCATTCGATTCTGGCCGCGCTATCGTTCATATGCCTGGGCCAGGAATCGGCAATTGCCTGGCGCAATGGATCCGCGCGGTAAGCAATGGTGAATCCGGGAAGGTGTTTTTGTATTTCCTCCGATAACTGCCGCGGGGTAAAACTCATGGCTGTCACATTAAAGGCGTTTCTGTGTTTTAGCCGGCTGCCGTCCGCTGTCATCAAGGTAAGCGCCGCATCGATAGCGTCGGGCATATACATCATATCCAGTTGGGTATCGGCCTGAAGGAAACACTCATAATGTTGCGATTTAATCGCCGCATAAAAAATATCCACCGCATAATCGGTGGTGCCGCCGCCGGGCGGGGTTTTGCTGGAAATAAGCCCCGGATACCGTAAGCCACGGGCATCGACGCCAAAACGACGGTAATAATAATCGCAAAGCAATTCGCCTGAAACTTTGGTGATGCCGTATAGGGTCGTCGGCCGCTGGATAGTATCCTGCGGCGTATCCATCGACGGGGTTTCTGTGCCGAACGCCGCTATGGAACTGGGGAAGAACAGCGCACATTGGTGCATTCTGGAAACCTCCAGCACATTGATTAGACCGTTCATATTGACGTCCCAGGCCTGCTGCGGTTTTTGTTCCGCTACAGCGGAAAGCAATGCGGCGAGATGAAAAATCGTATCGATGCTATTGGTTTCGACGATATGACTGATTGCCGATGCATCGCGCACATCCAGACTGTAAAACGGTCCCGGTTCGTTCACGGCCGGTTTTTTATCGGCAGCCAATACATTTTCGACGCCGTATCTATCGCGCAAGGCTGTCGTTAATTCCGAGCCGAGTTGCCCGGCTGCGCCTGTTACCAGTATCTTTTTCATCGGCACCTTCGCTGTTTTGCTAAGAATGGATTGCTAAAGCAGGGCCTTCTTACGTTTGCAGGCGGAACCTGCACCCCGGCTGTTGAAAACTTGCTCAGGATATTCTCTTGCATGTTCCTTAACATTTCATTCAAGTTAAGCCAATGCCTGATCTTAATAGCAATGCTAATGTAGGCCCATACTATGCACCTGCTTAAGAAAAAAGCGGCGGCTGGACAGGGTATTTAATTTTAACGACATCGATAAAAATACTTTAAACGTTACGATCGGGGCGAATGCCTCGAACGGCGCCGTGACGAGCAAGGAATTTATCCCGATTAGGTTAACACAGCATGCACGAGTGCCGCGCTGTTTAACCGGCGTAACCTTACAGCCAGCCTTTTCGTTTAAAAAACCAATAAGGCGCAATTCCCGACAGCAGCATTAGACACAGTGCGCCGGGATAACCCAGCTGCAAGTTGAGCTCCGGCATGTTTTGGAAATTCATGCCGTAAATGCTGGCCACCAGCGTGGGCGGTAGAAATACCACGGCAGCAATGGAAAAGATTTTAATAATCTTGTTTTGGGTAATGTTGATAAAGCCTTGAGTCGAGTCCATCAAGAAATTGATTTTATCGAACAGGAAGGTGGTGTGGGACATCAATGTTTCTACGTCGCGCATGATCTCCCGCGCAGTTTCCTGTAGTTCGGGATGATTGCGCAAATGCCGTTGCAGAAAGGATATGGAACGCTGCGTATCCATCAGGCAGAGCCGAATCTTGCCGTTGCTGTCTTCCAGTTTGGCCAGTTGGTCAATGGCATTTTCAAGATCCGAGTCTATTTCTTCCAGCACCAGATAACTGACATCCTCCAGTTTACGATGAATGTCTTCCAGCGCATCGGCGAGGTTTTCCACTTTTTGCTCGAACATAATCACCAGCAATTCCTGCGGGGAATGCGCTTCTATCTGCCCGTGCCGGGCGCGCATCCGCAGCAGGCGGAAATCCGCCAATGCACCTTCGCGCAAGGTAATTAAGCGGTCATTTTGTAAAATGAAGGCGACGGTCGCGGTACTGTGTCGGCCCTCGCTTTGCGAAAGAAACAAAGAGCGCACATGGACGCCGGTGGTATCGGTAAAGTAGCGCGCCGAAGACTCGATTTCTTCGACGTCATCCGATTCCGGCAGCGTGGTGCGCAAAAATGCTTGCAACTGAGCGCGCTCAGTGTCGCTGGGATCGTGCGCATCAATCCAGGCGGCTTTAGCGACAGCTTGCTTGATCTGATCTTCAGGCGGTGTTTGCTCTTTGAGTCGGCCCCGGTCAATAGTGAATAGTCTTAACATTAATGTATTCCTATTTTTTGTTATTCAGGCAAGCTATCCGGGCGAATCAGGGTGATTAATTTGGCGCTGCCTTCGCTAAGCTGAGTCCAGTCGCCTTTAAACGCGAGCAGGGCTAAAGCGGCGGTAGACAAACATTTTCCGTTAGCCGATAACGGAACCGAATGAGGAATTAATTTTAACAACAAGTCTTCCAGACCGGGATTATGCCCGACCAACAGCACCCGTTTTCCATGACCGCTGTTTTGCAACACCGACAATAAGGTTAAAGCATCCGCTTCATAAATGCGCGACTCGCAAACGATGGCCGACTCATCTATGTCTAATTGGCGGCAAACCCGTTGCGCTGTAGTCAGGGCGCGTATCGCCGGAGAGCTGAGTATGGTGTCGGGTATCAAATGGTGCTCGCGCAACCAACGCCCTACCTGCTTCGAAGCGCGTCGGCCGCGTTTTTTTAAGGGGCGGGAAAAATCATCCATATCAACCGCCCAGTCCGACTTGGCATGCCGTAATAATAAAAGCTCGTGAGTCATAAAATATTTCTGTTAATGGGCAGGTTTTTCGGGCGAATGCATAGCGTAATACTATAACAGTTAATTTTTACAATTCTATTAAAAACAACCGTAAAAAAGCGCCTGGAACCTAGGTAGCGCAAGGTACTCGGCGTGTTAGCCATAGGTCCTGGTTGGTGGTACTACTTATTGATTGAAGGCTTCGGTTTCTCTATGCTGCAAACGGTTATGCAATATCAACTGATTTTTAAGTTAATTGATGAATAATAAAACGAGGTGTGTCATGCCAATTAAAGAAGATTTTGAGAAGTTATTAGATAAGTTGCAGGTAGAGCGCGATGAAATCAATTTAAAACTGCATCTGGCGTCGATGGAAGCCAAGCAAGAGTTTGAAGAAGCCGAAAAAGAATGGGGCCGTTTAAAAATCAAGGCCGCTGAAATAGCGGACGAATCGGTGGAGACCTCCGAAGAGTTTATAGCCAAAGCCAAAATAGTCGGCGAAGAACTTAAAGATACTTACTACCGCATTGCCAAACGCTTGGCGGATTAAATTTTATCTCTTGAATGCACTCTCCTGCGTTGTTTCGGCCAGGAGAGTGCCTATTTGGTAGCAAATTCATGGCTTATTTTTTGGCTGCTACAGATAAAACAGGACTATGGTAAATTCCTGCTAACATGCTCTCTAATCGGCAAGGAGAATATTATGAATTTTTCACGTTGGGCATTGTTAGCTGTCATCATCGCTCTGATTGCGGCGTTTTTTGTTTTTGATCTGCAAGACTATTTAACGCTCGAAACACTGAAAGCCCGGCAAGCGGCTATCGAAACTTATCGCAGCGACCATCCCGGTCCGGCGATTGTTATTTATGCGTTGGTTTATATCGCGGTCACCGGGTTATCTTTACCGGGCGCCGCAATTCTTACGCTGGCCGGCGGCGCTGTTTTCGGTCTGCTGTGGGGAACGCTGATTGTCTCGTTTGCCTCCACTATCGGTGCAACGCTGGCTTTTCTGGCGGCGCGATTTTTGTTTCGCGATGCGGTTAAAGCCCGTTTCGGCGATCGCCTGAATATGATCAATAAAGGCATGGACAGGGATGGCGCGCTGTATCTGTTTACCTTGAGATTGGTGCCGGTTTTCCCTTTCTTTGTCATTAACCTGGTTATGGGCTTAACGACCCTGAAAACGCAAACATTCTATTGGATCAGCCAGATTGGCATGTTGGCCGGCACCGTGGTTTATGTAAATGCGGGGACCCAGCTGGCTAAGCTGGAATCGTTGTCGGGTATTTTATCGCCCGGATTGATCGGCTCTTTTGTTTTATTGGGTGTTTTTCCGTTGCTGACCAATAAAATCGTCGAAGCTATCAAGGCAAACAAGATTTATGCACAATGGCCAAAGCCATCGCACTTTGACAATAATATCGTGGTGATAGGCGCAGGTTCCGGCGGCTTGGTGACCGCCTACATCGCCGCAGCTGTCAAAGCCAAAGTCGCCTTGATTGAAAAACACAAAATGGGCGGCGATTGCCTGAATACCGGTTGCGTACCGTCCAAAGCCTTGATCCGCTCGGCCAGACTGTTGGCCCAAATGCGCAGGTCCGCCGATTTTGGCATCAAAAAAACCGACGTCGAAGCGGATTTCGCCGCGGTCATGAACCGGGTGCAGGCGGTTATTCTCAGCGTCGAGCCGCATGATTCCGTGCAACGTTACACAGAGCTTGGCGTTGAAGTGATCGAAGGTGAAGCGAAGATTGTTTCGCCCTGGGAAGTGCTGGTGACAACGGCGGGAGCAACCCGCATTATCACCACCCGCGCCATCGTTGTTGCCGCCGGTTCGCATCCTTTTGTGCCGCCGATTGCCGGTATTGAGAGCGTCGATTATCTAACCTCCGATACGATTTGGGCGTTGCGAGAATTGCCCGGACGGTTGGTCGTGCTTGGCGGCGGGCCTATCGGTTGCGAATTGGCGCAAAGCTTTGCCCGTTTAGGCAGTCAGGTGACTCAAATCGAAATGTTGCCGCGTTTATTGATTCGGGAAGACGCCGAAGTCTCCGAGGCTATCATGGCGAAGTTCCGCCAGGAAGGTATTCATGTACTGGTCGGCCATACCGCCAAAGGCTTTATTGTCGAAAACGGTGAAAAAATCCTGCTTGTCGAGCATGACGGCAAAGAGCTGCGCATTCCTTTCGACCGGATATTATTGGCGATCGGTCGGGTTGCCAATATCCAGGGTTACGGGCTTGAACAGCTGGGTGTTGAAATCTCGCCCGGCCGCACCATTGAAATTAATGAATTCCAGCAGACCAATTACCCGAACATTTTTGCCTGCGGCGATGTATCCGGCCCGTTTCAATTTACCCATGTCGCCGCCCATCAGGCCTGGTATGCGACGGTGAATGCATTGTTCGGTAGCTTCATAAAGTTTCGCACCGATTACGCGGTGATTCCCTGGGCTACCTTTACCGATCCTGAAGTTGCGCGGGTCGGGCTTAATGAGCAGGAGGCGAAAGCAAAAGGCATCGCCTGTGAAGTCAGCACCTATCATCTTGACGATCTTGATCGTGCGATTGCCGACGGCGTAGCGCACGGCTTTGTTAAAGTATTAACTGCGCCGGGTACGGACCGGATTCTCGGCGTGACTATCGTTGGCGAACAGGCCGGTGATTTGATCGCCGAGTTCGTGCTGGCGATGAAGCACAATATCGGCCTGAATAAGTTATTGGGCTCCATCCATATTTATCCAACCTTGAGCGAGGCCAATAAATATGTCGCCGGAGTCTGGAAGCGCAACCATGCGCCGAAAGGCTTGTTGTGGTGCGTCGCGCGTTATCACGACTGGCGCAGAGGATGAGGTCGGAAAGTCCGCATATTTTGTATTCACCACGAAGACACGAAGGACACGAAGAAAAGCAAGACGCACCATTTCCACGCTCCGGCTCACTGCTTAGTAATGACACTGTAGGAGCGGGCCGTGTCCGCGTATTTGGGCTGCGATTGCAGAGTTGTAGCTCCTTCATCGCGGGCATGGCCCGTTCCTACAACGCTTAACTTAATGGTAGCGACGCTCCGGCGTGAGAACGATAAAAAACTTCATGCTCTTCGTGTCTTCGTGGTTTTATGTTTATCAACTCACCCCGCATTTAACAGCTTGATATTAATCAAGGCGACTTTTGTCTATAATCGAGAGAAATTTTAAGCCCGCGCGGAGCAACGAAAATAGAACGTTGTTATTTTCAGCATGAGTGTCAGGTTCCAGTTAACAGGAGTAACAATTTGAACCCAAAGAACAAGATTTTATTTGCAGGCGATCCGCATGGAGATTTCGGGCCGCTGATAGCGGCAGTGCATGAATATAAACCCGAAGCGGTGGTGTTGCTGGGCGATTACGACTTGGAAATACCTTTGGAAAGTTGTTTGCAGGATATCGTCGGCTTAACTCAAATTTGGTGGATTGCAGGGAATCATGATTTTGAAACGCCCGACAAATATAAAAATTTGTTTCATTCGGCCTTGGCTGATAACGGTTTGCATTTGAAAGTCACGGAAATAGCGGGACTGAGAATTGCCGGTTTAGGAGGGATTTTTCTTGGCCGGGTCTGGTATCCGCCGCAGCCGCCTAAATGGCGGGACAAACAGCATTATTTGTATAGCCAGCCGGTTAATCTAAGGCATGCGGCCATGTCGTTAAAATACCAGGGGGCGATTTGGCATGATGAGTTTGAGGCGTTAAAGACGCTGAAAGCGGATATTTTGGTGACCCACGAAGCGCCGGGATCCCATCGGCACGGCTTTGACGTGATTGGCGAGCTGGCTGCCGCGATGGGCGTAAAAAACATCTTTCACGGCCATTTGCACGAAAATTATACCGGCTTTGTTAAAAACAATATCAAGGTAGTCGGCGTGGCGAACAGGGCCGTCGCCGATTTGGTAGGTAATACCTTAAGTGATGAACGTTAAGGCATTTTATTCACCACGAAGGACACGAAGAAATAAACGCTTCGTGTCCTTCGTGGTGATAATCTTTTGATTTTTTTGTATTTTTTTTATTCCAGACTTAGGCTAATCGCTGGGTTTACGCTATCGTTTCAACCCAGCCTAGATAATTTGCCGCCCTACGCCTGACTGCTTAAATAATCTTCGTAATTACCGTTGAAATCGACAATGCCGGTCGGCGTTAATTCGATAACCCGCGTCGCCAGCGACGACACAAACTCCCGGTCATGACTGACGAATATCAAGGTGCCGGGATAATTTTCCAGCGCGGTATTCAGCGATTCAATCGATTCCATGTCCAAATGGTTGGTCGGCTCGTCCAACACCATAATGTTGTTCTTTTGCAGAATCAGCTTGCCGAACAGCATGCGGCCTTGTTCTCCGCCGGAGATGACTTTAACGGATTTGTTGATGTCGTCGGCACTGAACAATAATCGCCCCAAAGTGCCGCGTATGGCTTGGTCGTCGTCCGATTCCTTGCGCCATTGGCCCATCCACTCGATAAGCGTGGTGTCTTCGGCAAAGTCTTCGGCATGATCCTGGGCAAAATAACCCACTTCAGAGTTTTCCGACCACTTAACCGCACCGGCATCCGGCGTTAAATCGCCGACCAGGGTGCGCAGCAAAGTCGATTTACCGATACCGTTAGGGCCAAGGACGGCAACGCGCTCGCCGACGGCAATCATCAGGTTCAGGTCTTTGAATAAGGGTTGCTCGCCATAACCTTTAGTCAGTCCCTCAATTTCCAGCGCCAAGCGGTGCAGCTTTTTAGTCTGGTCGAAACGGATAAATGGATTAACCCGGCTGGAAGGTTTGACTTCATCCAGTTTGATTTTATCCAGTTGTTTGGCGCGCGAGGTGGCCTGTTTGGCCTTGGACGCATTCGCCGAGAAGCGGCTGACGAAGGTTTGCAGTTCGGCAATCTGGGCTTTTTTCTTGGCGTTTCCGGCCAGCAGGCGCTCGCGAACTTCGGTCACCGCGATCATGTAGTCGTCATAGTTGCCCGGATAAACGCGCAACTCGCCGTAGTCCATGTCGGCCATGTGGGTGCAGATGCTGTTTAAAAAGTGACGGTCATGCGAGATGATGATCATCGTGCAATTGCGCTGGTTCAGGATGTCTTCAAGCCAGCGGATGGTGTTGATGTCCAGGTTGTTGGTCGGCTCATCGAGCAGCATGATGTCGGGATTGGAAAACAAGGCCTGTGCCAGCAATACGCGCAGCTTCCAGCCCGGCGCTACGGCGCTCATCGGGCCGTTATGCTGTTCCAGCGGAATGTCCAGGCCCAGCAATAGCTCGCCGGCCCTGGCTTCGGCGGTATAACCGTTGTATTCGGCGAACACCGATTCCAGCTCGGCGGCATGCATGTAATCGTCTTCGGTGGCTTCCATATTGGCGTAGATGGCGTCGCGCTCGGACATCGCCGCCCACATCTCGGCGTGGCCCATCAGCACCACGTCGAGGACGCGCTGGTCTTCATAGGCGAATTGATCCTGGCGCAAGTTACCCAATCGCTCATTGGGGCTGATGCTGACGTTGCCCGCCGAGGGCTCCAGGTCGCCGCTCAAAATTTTCATGAAGGTCGATTTGCCGCAGCCGTTTGCGCCGATCAGGCCGTAACGGTTGCCGTCGCCGAATTTGACCGAGACGTTTTCAAACAGGGGTTTAGCCCCGAACTGCATGGTGATGTTAGCTGTAGAGATCAAGTTTTTGTTCCGAAGATTAAAGGATAAAAGGTTTAAATTGATTAATTCACCACGAAGGCACGAAGAACACGAAGTTTTTATTATATTCTTCGTGAACTTCGTGGCTTCGTGGTGAAGCTTTTAAATTAATTAAGCCAAGTTTCAGGCATTATAGTGGCCGTGTTTTGATCGTCGCTGACCCAAATCTGTCCGTCCTGAATGCTGATTTGCAGTTGCATGGTGCGCTTTACCATCGGTGCGAGTTGATCGGTCGCTTCCTTGGGCAAATTAATAACCGTCAGGTTTTTAAAGCGTTCCAGCTTATGTTGAATCTGGTTCCACCAGACGCTATTGCGTCCGCCATAGGTATAGATGATGACTTTATCGGCTCGATTAGAGGCTTTGCGGATGCGTTTGTCATCGGGCATGCCGACATCAATCCACAGCTCAATGTCGTCGGTCAGGCTTTTTTGCCAGAGTTCGGGTTCATCGTCGGTGCTTAGGCCTTTAGTGAATTGCAGGTGCTCATCGGCATTGATTACAAAAGCCAACAGACGCGTCATCATGCGCTCTTCGGTTTCCGAAGGGTGCAGGGCAATGGTCAGATGATGCGATTGATAATAGCCCCTGTCCATGTCTGAAATCTGACAGTCGGCTTTATAGATGGTTGACTTAAGCGCCATTGAGCGGTTCTTACGGCCTTGAAAAATAAAGCCGTATTCTAACAGATTTTAGCCTTCGGGTGTTCTACAGTAACAGCTTATCGTCTATGGCTATAAAACGGCCGGCCGAATTAATCAGCGAGGGCGCGGTCAAGGCCGGTACGCCGTACACTTCCGCCGTTACGCCGTACACGTTTCGAGCCTTGTCCAATAGCAGATCGAAGTCGCCGTCGCCGGATAACAAAATAAGCACATCGACCTTGGCCGCGTAGTCGATCGCATCCAGCGTAATGCCCACGTCCCAATCGCCTTTCGCGGAACCGTCGCTACGCTGGATGTAAGGCTTTAGCTTGACTTCAAAGCCGATATTCCTGAGTACTTGTTGAAATCCCTGCTGCTTGCTGTCGCCCTTATCGATGGCATAAGCAAACGCTGCGACCACTTCTCTGCCCGCGGTCGCCTGCGACCAGAATGCAGCGTAGTTAAAATGCCGCCGGTAACTTTGCTTGGTGGTGTAATAGATATTCTGCACATCGACAAAAATGGCGACTTTTTCCATGACCTTATTTGATGAATGAACAGCAATAATCGCTAGGTGTTTTGACGTTCATCGTGAAGGCCGCATTGGCAGGCACGTTGAAAGATTCTCCGCCTTTGATGCTTTGCCATTCTGCGCCGGGCAATAACACCTCCAACTCGCCATCCAGGATTTCCATCAGTTCAGGGTCGGCGGTGTTGAAGGTGTATTCGCCGGGCAACATGAAGCCCAGGGTTTTTGACGAACCGTCCGCGAACTTGATAGTCCGGCTGCTGACATTGCCGCCGAAGTAAACATTGGCTTTTTTGACGATAGTGACGTTATTGAATTCTGACATGGGTTGTCCTGTGCGGATTGGATAAATTAAGGGGCGCAATGATAGCAGATTGTCTTATCATTGTTTTGATTTAGCGCTTTTGGCCTTAGCAACTGACCGTTTCACGAAAACATCAAAATTAATATAATATATTGATTTATAAGGTATATTTTGTTAACTAATTGCCGCTTTCAGGGTTGAATTCAGAGGGAAGACTCAGTCGGCCAAAATTGGTTTTTTCCGTTCGACTTTGCTTGATACATGGCCTCATCCGCTTTTTTGACCAATGTTTCCGTATCATTGCCATCATTGGGGAAAATAGCGATACCGATACTGGCGCTAACAGAACAAGACTCTTCTTTTAACTTGACCGGTTGACTCAGTTTTTCGATCAACTTAGCTGCAATTATCGTTGCATCTTTAGCCGTGCTGATATTAGTAAGAATAATCACAAATTCATCGCCACCCATTCTGGCAGCGGTATCCGACTCCCGTAAACAGCTTGTTAATCGATTACCGACTTCTTTGAGCAGTAAATCGCCTGCATCATGTCCCAAGGTATCATTAATTGTCTTGAAGCCATCGAGGTCGATAAATAAAACGGCGGCCAGGAATTTCGTGCGATGTGCTTGTTTTATCACAAGCGTTAAACGTTCAAAGAACATGGTGCGGTTCGGCAGCCCCGTTAATTGATCAAACAGAGCCAAGCGGGTCATTTTTTCTTCTGCCGCCTTGCGTTCGGTAATATCCCGGATAATGCCGACAAAGTATTTGGTGTCATGGAGTTCCATTTCCGCGATACTGAACTCAACCGGAAACTCGTGACCTTGCTTGTGTAGGCCCGTAACCTCGCGATAACGATTGGTAGCTGCGCCTTTACGGTTTTTTAAGTAATGGGCAAGATAAGGGCTATGTTCGCTACGGTAAGGTTTAGGGAGTAGCATGCCGATATTTAAGCCAAGTAACTCTTCCGGTTTATAACCGAAAACCGTTTCAACGGCGGGATTTGCATGTTCGATGATACCTTGGGTGTTGATTGAAATAATGCCTTCGCTGATATTGTAAATAACAGCGTGCAAACGCGCCTGGCTTCTGCGCAAGTCGTCTTGCGTTTGTTGCAGCTTGGTAATAATCGTCCAAAATAATTCAGCTTCCTGGCCGCCGATAACGCTGCCGCTTCCAACTCGTTTAGAGGCGATTTCTGTAATATGTTCGCAGTGGGTTAAATTAAATACAATGTCCGGTTGGCACTTATCCAAGGCCTGCATGACGTCGTGATAAACAGGAACGGCATGTTCTCTGGCGATTTTTAAGCCGGCAGCGTCTTCATTATCATCGGCAATGCCCGCTATCTTAACTAAGGGTTCTTTTAGGAAAAGCTCAAGTAATGCGCTTCCGCCGCGTCCCGCTCCAACAATCAATATTTGTAACTCGGTGTTAAGGTTAACCATAAAATAGCCTGTCAGGTATTGTGAGTCATCGCGGGAATGTATAAAACCATGCCAAATAATACCAGATTCATAAGCCTTATATTGTTACCGCTGCAAAAGGCCGGATGCCGTGTTTTTGCGTTCAGTGCCTGCTTCTCATTGTTCTGCATTTAGTTGCCAGGCTGATTCGCTTCCAGGGTGTTGACTTGGTGGCAGGGATAGGCACGTAGGGAGATGAAGCGGCTCTGGCCGCGTGTTGCGCAACGACCTGCCGCTTGCAGCGCGCCGGTGGAATAGTCGGTTTTCCGTGACAGCCCGAATAATGATAAAGTAGAATCAACGCCTGAACAGGTAAAGAGGTTTGGACTTGGTATTTTTGAACAGAGTTTGTAGAAACGGATTGTGCGGTCTTTACTCCATGAATTTATTTTTTATTAACGTCAAATTATCGCATCAAGCGTTGCCTGTGGCGTGCCATAACTAACATCATCGTCAGCGTAATGAAACTTAGCGACCCTATGTTAAGTACGCCGTTCCATATTGACCAACAATTCTTTTCCTCGAAGCCTGTTTTCTCCATGCAGGATGGCGTCTAATACGCTTGTGTTCGGTTGAGTCATGTTATTAGCGAGAATTTTCAAATGACCACAAGCTCAGACATGGCTTCTGTCTTGGAAGCGCATATTCTTATTTCCCTGATTGCTCCGATAACGGTTTTGTCTGTTACTGATGACATTGAGGATCTTCTCGGTTTCAAGGCAGCTGACTTCCTTACCGCTAAAGTATCCCTAAAAAATCAGATTCATGCTCACGATCAGGATATTGCCGACGACTTGTTCTCAATCGAAACCAACAGGACTCACGGCACTTTCAACGTCAGGATAAGACAGGCCAATGGCCGCATCCGATGTATTAAAGGCCATTACGCCAAAGAGCCGGACGCCTCGGGAGCCGATGTTATCCTGAAGTTGTTGCTGCAAGATGCGAAGAGCTTGAGTCGGAATCAGAGTCGAAGTCGGGGCCTCGTCGAACAAGCCATGATTTTCAACTTCAAGGCTATGATGGAAAATACCGATGATTATATTTATTTTAAAGATAGCAATCATGTGTTTACCGGAGCCAGTCAGACGCTGGTAGCCATTACCGAACCCACTGAACATTGGACCGATCTGCTTGGCTTAACCGATTACGATGTGTTTGCCGAAGAATATGCCGATATTTATTACAGGCTGGAAAAACAGGTGTTCTCCGGGATCTCGCTTGCTCACGAAGAACAAGAAATATTGGATAACCAGGGTAATAAAGGTTGGGTCGACAACCGCAAATATCCGATAAAAAACGAGCAGGGCGAAATTGTCGGTTTGTTTGGCATTGCTCGCGACATCACCGAACGCAAACGCATGGAGGATAAGCTGAAAGCCAGCGAGGCAAGGTTCCGCTCACTGGTCGAAAACTCTCCGCTGTGTATCCACGAACTGGATAGGGGAGGTAAGCTTACCTCCATCAACAGGGCGGGTGTTCTTATGTTGGGAGCTAATGATGACACCGCAGTGGTAGGGCAACCCTATCTGGGCGCAGTATGTGCTTTCGACCAAGCAAATGTAGAGGAATTACTGACCAAGGCGTATGCCGGTCAGGCAAGTCACTTTGAGTTCAAGGCGAGCGGTCCGTCGGGGCAGATTTTCAAATCATGCTTCGTTCCTATCATCAACAATGAAGGCGTTGTTGAAAAGCTGATGGGCATAACCGAGGACATCACCGAGCGCAGGTTGGCGGAGCAGGCACTTGGCAAGAGTGAAAAACTCTATCGCTCCCTGTTCGAAAATATGTTGAACGGATTCGCCTATTGCCAACTGCTGTTCGATCAGGATCAGCCGCAGGATTTTATTTATCTCAACGTCAATAACGCATTCGAGACGCTGACAGGATTAAAAAACGTCGTTGGCAAAAGAGTATCTGAAGTCATTCCGGGTATACGGCAGTCGGACGCCCATTTATTCGAAATTTACGGGCGGGTGTCCCTGTCCGGCAAGCCCGAACGGTTTGAAACGTACGTGAGCGCCTTGCAGCAGTGGTTCTTGATCTCCGTGTACAGCCCGGAACAAGGTTACTTCGTGGTCGTGTTCGATGTTATCAGCGAACGTAAGAAAATCGAGGCGGACCTTCGCATTGCCGCCACCGTCTTTGAATCTCAAGAAGGCATGCTCATTTCCGATGCCAATAATGACATCCTTCGGGTGAACCGCGCTTTCACCAAGATCACCGGCTACAGCGCAGAAGAGGTCGTAGGCAAGAACCCGCGCATACTCCAATCAGGCCGACAGGACACCGTTTTTTATGCGGCGATGTGGCAGAATATTAACGACACCGGCGCCTGGGAGGGCGAAATCTGGAACCGGCGCAAGAATGGCGAAATTTTTCCCGAGCATCTCACTATCACCGCCGTGAAAGACCAATACGGTATCGTCACGAATTACGTTGCCACACTCTTCGACATCACGCTAAGCAAGGCGGCAGCGGATGAAATAGAGCGTTTGGCGTTCTACGACCCGTTAACCGGCTTGGCTAACCGGCGGCTGCTTATGGATCGCTTAAAACCGGCCTTGGCCTCAAGTCATCGTAGCGGCCGGAAGTGTGCGCTGTTGTTTATCGATCTGGATAATTTCAAGACGCTGAACGACACCCTCGGTCATGACGTTGGCGACTTGTTGCTGCAACAGGTCGCCGTGCGCTTGACATCTTGCGTCCGTGAGGTCGATACCGTTGCCCGACTAGGCGGCGATGAATTCGTGGTGATGCTCGAAGATTTGAGCGAGAAAACCACTGAAGCCGTAGAGCAGACTGAAGTGGTCGGCAATAAAATTCTGTCGACCCTCAACCAGCCTTACTTACTTGCCACGCATGATTACCACAACACTCCCAGCATCGGCGCGATCTTATTCAACGGTTACGATCAAACCGTAGATGAACTGCTGAAACAAGCGGATATTGCGATGTATCATGCCAAGGCATCAGGCCGTAATACGCTACGCTTTTTCGACTGGCAAATGCAGGCCGGTATTATTGCACGCGTCGAACTGGAAGCCGACTTGCGCCAAGCGGTGGCTGAAAACCAGTTCGAGATGTACTACCAATTACAGATGAGTCACAACAGCCGAATCATCGGTGCTGAGGTATTGATCCGTTGGCATCATCCGCAGCGCGGCTTGGTATCCCCTACGGATTTCATTCCGTTGGCCGAAGAAAACGGTTTGATATTGTCTATTGGCCTATGGGTATTGGAGACGGCTTGCGCCCAGATCAAAATCTGGGAAGACAGCGAGCATACCCGGCATTTGCAATTAGCCGTCAACGTCAGTGCGCGACAGTTCCGTCAGCCTGATTTCGTTGTTCAAGTGGATCAGGTGCTGCGCAGTAAGGCCATCGATCCCAGCCGGATCAAATTGGAACTCACCGAAAGCATGGTACTCGAGGACATCGACGACACCATTGTCAAGATGAACGCACTAAGAAAAATCGGCGTGTATATTTCAATGGACGATTTTGGCACAGGGCACTCATCATTATCCAGCTTGAGAAAGTTACCCTTAGACCAGCTCAAAATCGATCAAAGTTTTGTCAGAGATATTTTACGCGACCCGGATGATGCCGTCATTGTGAGGACCATTATCGCGATGGCTAAGAGTCTGGGTATAGAGGTCATCGCCGAAGGCGTGGAGACAGAAGCCCAGCGTGCATTTCTGGAACAAAATGATTGTTTACTTTATCAGGGGTATTTGTTTAGTAAGCCGGTGCCGCTTGAACTGTTTGAACAGTCGCTTAACGCGGGTAAGGCGCAATAGCCGTAGCCGCCGCGGTCTTGCGATGACGGGATAGCCTGTTGTAGATCAAAACCGTAAACTTGGCCGGAGCGGCCGATTTGTCCGGCTGGGAACAACACCTGTCGATTATGAGCATGCGGGTGACGCTGATTAGGAGGATGCTATGGTTTCGGAATCCTGGTGATATAAGCTGTCGGATTGATTCAATCGCCGTTGCGGAAAGCTGCATTATAATCAATGGGGGAGGGCGTAATTCGGTTTTTCATGAGTGTGCATGAAATAACCTGAACAACTCGCGCCGATAAATTTTCAGCCTGAGTGCAACGTGCCCAAGTTATTTCGTACACCGTCCTAAGTGAATTGATGCAAAGTTAGGATGGCAGGTTTTCGTTATGTTCCTAACGAAAATAACGGCTAGCAGCTTTACGCAAAAAATGCACTTGCTGCTGAAAACGTGAACAATGGCTACACATCAATAAATGTACTCGCACTGCCCAACGTTCTCGCCATGTTAAAGGGCGGTCCATACTGTCTGACAACAGGCAACTAATATCTTTACAAGTTTTCATGATGATCTCTTGGTAGTAAACCAGCGTTGTTCCAGGCATTCGCGCAGCCCTAGTCGCGCTCTGTGTAAATAAACGCGGCAAGCACTGTGGCTAATAGCCATATCCTGGCAAATTTCCTCGGTTTCCAATCCGACCATTTCGCGCAGCATAAAAGCCCGCGCGTGTTGCCCGGATAGATTCTTTTGACACCATTCAAACACGCGCCAAAATTCGTCTTGCTCCAAGGCATGGTCTGGGGTATGCCACGCACTCGGTGAGCCTATCCAGCGACCTTTACCGTCGAATATCAATTGCTCCAAGGCGGCGTTGGGATCTTCTCCATCCTCGCTCGCCGATTCTTCCGGTGAATAATGCCGTTCAGCCGCGCGGTAATGGTCAGCGATTTTATGCTTTAGAATGCCGATTAACCAGGTTCTGTGCGCTGATTCACTACGAAAACTATCGCCCGTTTGCAAGGCGGCCAATAGCGTTTCTTGTACCGCATCTTCGGCAATCGCTTCATCGTGCAATTGTAACAAAGCGTAACGCAGCAGGATGTCTCGGTGATCGTTTAACTGTTTTTTATCCATCGGTTACTCTGGGATGCGGCGGAATGCGCCTGGCGATATTTTAAAGCAACGTTTAAAGGCTTTACTAAATGCCGCGGCTGAATCATATCCGCAACGCTCGGCAACTCTTTCTATGGTCATGTCGGGTTCTTTCAACCACTGGGCGGCAATCTGCAAGCGCCAAGCGATCAGGTATTCGATCGGCGAATTGCCGATCAGCGCGGCGAATTTCTCAGATAACACGGTTTTCGATAATCCTGCTCGGGAACACAGTTCGGCAATTGTCCACGGCTGCCACGGTTGCTGATGAATCAAGCCCAATACGGCTGCCAGGCGTTTATCCTGCATGGCTGCAAACACGCCTTGCTGCACTAAATCTTCTTCAATACAGTGACGGATCACCAGCACGAAAAGACTGTCGCACAGCCGTTCCACCACCGAGTCGCTACCAAATCGGTGACCGGAGGCTTCGCTGACAACAAGCTCGATCAGCTTAGCCAGTATGTCGCCGGCTTGATTCTTTTTGACCACAATCTCGGCGGGCAGCGCCTGCCACAACAACGACCTGGGCGTAGCCAGCTCGATTTCGCCGCAAACAAACCCCGATTCGCCGCCCTCCCAGCCGGTCAAGCGGGTGTCGGCAGCGTCGCAAGGCAAGTGCTCGGCGCTGTAGGACAAAAAGTGCCTTGGCGCATGCGGCAGGAACAAAATCAAATCGCCGCATTCCAGCGCCAGCGGCGTTTCCCGGCTCGGCGAATGCACCCAGCCTTGGCCCTTGCTGACTAAATGAAACCAAACCGAGGTTTCGGAATTGTGATCCATCAGCCAGCGTCCGCAAACGCCGCCCGAATAGACCAGTTTGGCGCGCAAATTCAGCGCGTTGACCAGCGCCGTTAAAGCATCCACAGCAATCTCCCGGACAATCGGACAACAATCCCGGCGTTACGGGCATGGGTTCGGCAAGCCGGATTGCTTAACCTATCCCCGTCGAAATTTTTCATTGCGGAGATAACGAAATGACCGTTTAGCCCAAACCCTTGCATAACAAAACCTATTCAGATTAACCGAAAAAACAGGAGATAGAATATGTCCCAATTTAACATTTATTCCATCCAGAATGCGCCTCTCGCAGCTCAGCCTCTGCTGGAAGGCGCACAGCAAAAATTCGGCTTCGTGCCGAATTTACTGGGCGGCTTTGCCGAATCGCCGACAGTTTTACAAGCCTATCTCGATATTGGCGCATTGTTCGACAGAACCTCGCTGACCCCGGTCGAGCAACAAGTCGTACTGCTTGCGGCCAGCGTCGAAAACCATTGCATTTACTGCGTAGCCGTCCATTCAATGCTGGCCAAACACAGAGCCAAGGCCGATATCGCTATTGTCGATGCACTGCGTGAGCAACAGCCGTTGCCGGACAAAAAACTGGATGCCTTGGCAAACTTCACCCGCGCCGTGGTCGAACATCGGGGCAAAGTAACCGGCATAGCCTTGGATAACTTTATCGGCGCCGGTTATAGCCGCCCGCAGGTGTTGGAAGTGGTGCTGGGTGTAACGATGAAAACCCTCAGCAACTACGCCAATCATATCATTCACGCGCCGCTGGACAGTCAATTCCAAGCCTAGGCATGGGACGCGCCTGCTCTGTGCAGCAAGCAGTGCGCTTGAACTTTATACATAACTTATACCCAGAGGGCATAAGTTTCGTTTGAGCAGGCAAGCTGCTCAACTCAGCTTTAAACCATTAGGAGAAACACCATGCCACTCGTACAAATCAAAGGGATCAGCGGTTATTTATCGCTGCAACAAAAACAGGAAATCATCAGCAAAGTCACCGATGCGATCATTTCAGTAGAAGGCGAAGGCTTAAGGCCGGTCACCTGGGTGATCATTGAGGATGTCGCTTCGGGCCAATGGGGCGTCGGCGGGCAAGCCATCACCACCGATGCGATACGCGCAATGAGTCAGGCATCAGGGTAATTGACTCGTAATAACTCGAGCGTTTGTAGCTGCGGATTTATCCGCGCCTACAGCGCCACAGAAGAAGCGTTCTCTTGACACTAAAGGCGGACTCAATTAAGTTGGCTAGCATTAGCCAACTTAGCCCTGGTGTCCTCTATGCAAGTCAACATACTCGAAGCCAAAAATAACTTGTCCAGCCTCATCGTTGCCGCCGAGAGGGACGAAGAAGTGGTCATCGCCCGTAACGGCGTCCCCGTCGCCAAACTTGTTAAATATACGGCCAACAAAGTTGCGCCTCCCGGTGCTTGGAAAGGCCGTGCCGCTTATGCGGCGGACTGGAATTCCGCCGAGACCAACGCCGAAGTAGAACAATTATTCATCGACAGCAACGATGCGCCTGCTGCTTGATACCTGCATTGTTTACGACTGGCTGATGGGCGAAATCAAGAACCGCCCGATCATCGAGCGGATTCAGGCTGAAGGCGCATTGGTCAGTTCGGTTACGGTCTGGGAAATGGCAATCAAAAACGGCTTGGGTAAAATGCCCTTGCCCTCGGAATATATCGCCGAAGAAATTGAAGCGCAAGGTTTTCAATGGCTGAACATCACGCCTTACCATGCCCAAACCGTTCTCGAACTGGGTGATCGTCATAAAGACCCGTTCGACCGATTGTTGATCGCCCAAGCCAAGTACGAAAAGCTATGTGTTGTGACTTACGATGGGGTGTTTCGGGATTATCTTGATGGTGTGCTGTTCATTAGAAAGTAAGATGTAGAGCTGTTTCGCGACAGAAAATCGCCAATCACTAACAATAGGCGCTTTAGGTGATACGCAATACCAAATACAATCGAGCATAAAAACCGCTAGGAAAAGCCCAGGCAATAATCAAATTATTTCCTCCCGACCATAGCGGTTTACCGGCGCGAAACTGCTTTACTGCTTTCAGGACAGTAGTTGTGTTTAGGGCATCATACTGAGTAGCCCATAAAGTGATTAGGTACATTACGAAAGATTACAATGAGCATGAATTATAGAGACATTGCAAGAGGCGCACTTGAGAGAGCAAAACATGAGCTTGATAAAAGCGACAATCATCGCTTGCGGTATTCAGCACTTGAGTTGCGAATGGCGTTAGAAAGCCTAATTTATGAGCGCGCAGGCCGTTATACAGAAGAGCTATCCAGCAAAAAACTTAGCACTTGGCAACCTCATAAGCTTCTAAGTTTGCTTTTAGAGATAGATCCCTATGCAGATAAAACCTCTAGCATAAGCATTGGAATACAAGAAGAATATGGAAAACCTGCAAAAGATATGCGCTTCTTAGGTAAGGCACGAGTCCTTAGCTTAATTGAAATTAAAAAATATTATGATCGATTAGGATCATACTTACATACTCCTACTTTAGATCAAGTAACTCAAGGTAAGATCGCTACGCCAGAAAAAATTCGAACTAGATGCAATGAGGTAGTAGAAATTTTGAATCAAGTTTTGGCATCCCCTATTTTCAATGCGGATTTCAGAGTTACTTCTTCATTACAATGTATCGAATGTGGAGCAAAAATTGTACGAAGAATACCTCCAGCAACTGAGGTTTTGATAGCAAGATGTCTAGAATGTTCCGCATCCTACAGCTTAACTGATAAAAGCAGCGAACAGGTTGAATGGCTTCCCCAGCTTCATGATGTTGAATGTGCAAATCCATCCTGTAGCCACATCAACAAAATTTGGGATAACGATCTAAAGTTAGGTACGCATTGGTCATGCCCAAGCTGCGAAGTTAATAATGAAATCGTACTAACTTTGGTAATCAATAAACCGTAAAACAAAAGTTCCAGACCCTGCGTTGTGCAATTCAATACACCAGTATCATTGATTATGTTCACGCCCCGTATGCCATAGTATTTGGTTAAACCGGAGCGAGCCGATTTAACTAAACAAATTTTGATTATGGGGAAAATAAAATGCCGGAAATAACGAGATTCTACGGAATTATTATTAAATTGTTTTTTAGCGATCATCCACCGCCGCACTTTCACGTCGTTTATGGCGAATACAACGCGCTTTTTGATATTGGAACGTTGGAAATAATAGAAGGGGATTTACCCAATCGCGCCCAAAAGATGGTTGTTGAATGGGCGACACGCTACCAAACCGAATTGATGGCCATGTGGACGGAACAACAGTTCCATAAACTGCCGCCGCTGGAGTAATTATCATGAACTATCCTAAAATTCTCGCTGTCCAGCCAATGGACGATTACCAATTGTTAGTTGAATTTACGACCCATGAAAAACGTCGCTACGATGTAAAGCCGCTATTAAACAAAACTATGTTTGCCGCGTTAAAAAATGCCGCTTTTTTTAAAAGCGTTAAAGTCGAGCAAGGTGGCTATGCGGTGAGTTGGAACGATGATATTGATATTAGCGAATATGAATTATGGCGTAATGGTTATGCAGACTGAGCTACCCCAGCCTTGCTAATTGTTTAACCCCGCCATTAGCCCGTAGGCTGGGTAGAGCAACGCGAAACCCAGCTGTGGATGTCGGCCAATGCTGGGCTTCATTGCATTCAACCCAGCCTACAGTATCACACCCTGCGGATGGGAGATTTCCGGGTATTTTTCGAGCCCGCGTAGCTCCGATTAGCGACAGCGTAATCGGAGGAATGCTGGGCCGGGCAGGGCACGCGAAACCCAGATTTAATGAGAACAAAGCTGTAAGGTGGATTCGCCGCTAGGCAATCCACCACACTGCGACAGGCTGTCGTCGGCGTTGTACGTATGCGGCGGTTTGCTACGCAAAACCTCCCTACCGAACTGCAACTTTAATCCTTCCCCTCTTATCTTTGATAAGTCTTATAAAATACTTATAATTTGACTTATGAACACAATCAGCTGGAAGCCCAAAGCCCTTTTAAGCAGCTTGAAAAGATCAAGGAAATCGCCATGCGTCAGCGGATTTATACCGAAGCGCAGGTATTGGCTGATTTCCCGAATTGCCAGGGCGTTAAAAAGCTGACTAACCATGCCTACAGCTACCGCCTGCGGGTGGGAGATTTCCGGGTGTTTTTCGAGTTCGACGGCGACGTACGTATTATTGACATTGAAGAGGTGAAAAAACGCGATGAGCGCACTTACTAACTACCAAATCATTCTAGGCGACGACGGCAAGCCGGCGTTTGTAGTGCTGCCCTATGCCGATTTCGTTAAATTGCCCGGCGTTGTCCGCCCCGGCATGATTCCGAACGCAGTCGTTGGTAAGCGCGTCATGGATGGGGTCAGTATGCTGCAAGCTTGGCGTGAATACTTGATGCTGACTCAAACCGACATGGCGGAACGCATGGGTATCAGCCAAGCAGGTTACGCGCAGATTGAGGCCGCCAAACGTCCGCGCAAAGCCACGCTGCAAAAAGCCGCCGATGCTTTGGGCATTACGCTGGAACAGTTGGCTTATTAGATGAATGGCCTTGTGGAGGCTGGGGGATCGGCTGTAACCCACCACAATAAAGCCTTTATTCTCCAACCGCCTCACCGCCCCGGTTTCATTGCATTCGACCCAGCGCCTGCTGCACTTTCCCAAGTCCATGTTTTTGAATTATCCGGGCAAAGACTTTCACCTTACAAAGGAAAAAAGCCTTATTTTGATCCCCTCATCCTAACCTTCTCCCTGAGGGAGAAGGGACTGTCCATCCTTAACTTGACGGCAATGGCGCAGAGCATGGGAACCTTAGACCGAAGCTATTTTTAGCAGAAACGGGCCCTGAAATCTTGAGGCGACACGCCGTACTGGCGCTGGAATGCCCGGCGGAAATGATTGACGTCCGAAAAGCCGCATCTTTTGGCTACGGTTTTAAGAGACAAGTTTTTTTGCTCCATCGCGACAACGGCCGCTTCGAGTCTGGATTTTTCCAGAAACTTCGCTGGGCTTAGTCCGGTTTCTTTGATAAAAAGCCGGGAAAAATTGCGTACGCTCATAGCGGCTTCCTCCGCCATGTCGGCAACCGTAACCGGTTTGTCGAGATTGCCGGACAACCATTCCAACATCGGCTTTAACCGGCTATCGGTAACGGATTGCGCGCGTAAATTGGCGCTGAATTGGCTTTGTCCTCCCGGCCGTTTCAAAAACACCACCAACAATCTTGCGATTTCCAAGCTGACCGAACGACCCAAGTCTTCCTCGACCAAGGCCAAGGCCAAATCCATTCCGGCGGTTACGCCGGCAGAGGAATAGATGGAGCCTTCTTTGACGAAAATCGCATCGCCCTGCAAATCGACCTTCGGATAGCGTGTCGCGAACAAATCGCAGGCGAGCCAATGCGTGGTCGCCCTTCCGTCATTCAGCAACCCGGTCTCGGCCAATAAAAATGCGCCGGTACAAACCGAAGCAAGACGCCGGACTCGGCTGGCCATGGTTTTTATCCATGGAATGACCGGCAGGGAATGATCGATCTCCCGATAGTGCTGGGTGCCCGCGATTAACAAGGTATCCGTTTGCTGGGCCCAATCTTGCCAGCCGGCATCCGCGAACAGCTTCATGCCCGAAGAAGTCGCGAACAGGCCGGCTTGATCCGCAAGGATAAAAATCCGATAGGGTTCGGGTAAACCGGAGTTTCGGTACAAGGCATTGGCTGCGGCGAACACATCCAGCGGCCCGACCACGTCGAGAATTTCTGCGCCTTGATAAGCCAGCATCGCGACGGTTTTAGGCGCTTCTATGCTTGGAAATTTAAAAGGTATCGCCATGTCGAAATCATTTACGAAACTTTGTCCGCATAAGGAGGAGCCGGATAGTATTCCAGCCCTTTTTGCACGTCCCGCGCCTGCTGCGGGCTATATAATTGGCCGACCAGCCACAGGGCCGCATCGATTCCGGCGCTGACGCCGGCGCTGGTTAATAGATTCCCGTCGCATACGTAACGGACGTTTTCCAACACCTCGATTTCCGGAATGGAACGTAAAGTCCCGATGACGCTCCAGTGGGTCGTCGTTTTCTTGCCTTTCAACAAGCCGGTATTGGCCAAGATCAGCGTTCCGGTGCAGACGCTAAACACCCACCGGCATTTCGGCGCCGTCTGTTTAAGCCAGTTCGTCAACCGGGAGTTATTGATTTGCGGAGTCGTATCGGCGGCACCGGGTATCAGCAGAATATCGGGTGCCGGGCAAGTTTCCAGGGTGTAGTCCGGGATAATTTTCAATCCGCCCATGCAAGTAACGGCTTTATCGCCCGCCGCGACCGTGTACAGTTGCAAATCGGCGAACTTCAAATATTGGGCAATGTTAAATACCTCCATAGGGCCGGTGAAGTCTAAAGTCGCTACGTCGTCGTAGATTAAAACGGCAATTTTTAAAGGCATATTGGTTCCTTGGTTTTGGGTTAAATGTAGGTAGCACAAGCAATCGACGGGTAAGAGATCGCGCCGTTTGCGGGAGGCATTGTTACAGTTAGCCCATTTGGCCGTATGCCAATGATGCATCAATTAAGGACAAATTTTTGATTCATTCTTATATGGACTCCTCGAATTAAACGCCTTGCCGCATTTGCGCTCATACCAGCGGCAAATAGACGTCCGTGACCTGCTCGTGCTCCGGCGTTTCCGGCACCCGTTTGATGTAATGGAAAAACAACGAAAAATCGCGCAGATCTTCGCCGCTTTCCGGTAACCACTCCCGGAACAGGTAATAGACGCTGTCGCTGATTTGATCGGTCGAACCTATGTGCCGCACTACGGCACAACGACCGGCTGGAATCCGTTTGCTAATCACGCCCTGCGGATTGGCCGGCACCGGCTTGGTTATTTCGCCGCAAAGGTCGAAGCGGAATTCGTCCTCCGGCGTATTCGCCGGGTCATCGTATGCGATGCCGAAGGTACGGCAGCCGGCGATCGGGGATAGGCCGCTTTGTTTACGCCAATCGATAAAGCGTCTGACCGATTCCATCAATTTGGTGTGCGGTCCGCGGTGTTCAAGCACCGCGACCATTGTTTCTGCAAAATCGACAATTTCTACATTCATTAGGGGACTCCTTACTCGTTTCGGTAATTGCATGCGCTCGTTCCAAGGCTGCCAGGCCGGTTGCGCCCTGAATTGAGAAGGCGTTTGCCCGAAGCATTTTTTAAACGCTCTGGAAAACGATTCGGCGTTGCCAAAACCGGATTCCAAAGCAATGTCGGTAATAAGGCGTTGCTCCTGAAATACCAGTTGATACGAAGCTCTACGTAAACGCAGTAACTGAATGTAACGGTTCGTGCTCAAGCCGGTATGGGCGGAAAACTGCCTTTGAAAATGGAAACGGGAAAAATTGGCCTGGTTGCTCAGTTCGTCGACCGACAACGGCCGGTCGAGATGTTTATCGATATAGCCGAAAACCCGGTCGAACCGCATCTCGTAAGCTGTCGTTTTATTAGTCACCCTGCCTCCTCAATTGGGAGCTACTTTAGCAAGTTTGGAAGCAATAGGCCTGACCGAGCGTGCTCAGTTAAGGATTGGGTTGCAAATAGCTTTCCCGTTACGGTTGATAAGGATTTTGCCGGTCGTCCTGGGCTTGCCGGAGGACGCATCGATTCCCCATTACCAAGTTATTAGTGTCGGGGGCGTGCATGCGATAATACTTTCACAGGTTCTCCGCGCGGGAACGATGCGAAGTGAGTGCCTCATTGGGTTGATTTTAGCGTTTGATCTGAGCGAAGCCTAGCAACCATCAGATCGACAAACGACCTGACTTTTGCCGAGGCATAACGGCCTTCGCGATGTATGACGTGAATGGGCAAAGGCTCCGGTTCGAATTCGCTCAAAATCGTTTGCAGTTGCCCCGATGCTTGGTAAGAGGCAATCTGATAGGACAATAGCCGCGTAACCCCCATTCCCAGTAAGACGGCTGCAATCGCTGAATCGTTACTGGTCACCGATAAACGCGGCTTGACCCGCACGACTTGCCCTTCGGCAAACTTCCATTCTATAGCCGGTGAAACGGCGCTGGCGGCAACCACGAGATGGTTCGCCAGATCCTCTGGCTTGTCCGGCGCGCCATGCTTAGCCAGATAGGCAGGCGAAGCGCAGACAACCCGACGGATAGAGCCGACACGAATGGCCTTCATGCTGGAGTCCGGCAGCTCACCGATCCGTATGCCGACATCAAAACCTTCTTCGAGCAAGTTCACGACCCGATCCAGAAATACGGCGGATATTTCCATATCGGGATAGCGTTGCAAATAGTCAACGATACCGGGAAGCACAAATAGCTTGCCGAACAACACCGGCGCCGTGATTGCCAGCTGACCGCGCGGTTCCGCATTGATGCCTGCCGCGGCTTCATCGGCCTCGTCTACCTCACTAATGATGCGCCGGGCGTCTTCGAGATAGCGCTGCCCGGCATCCGTCACGCGCACATAGCGAGTCGTCCTGGTAAGCAGTTTGACGCCCAGCCGGTCTTCCAGCGCCGCGATAGCGCGGGTCACTGCCGGCGGCGACATGTTAAGCCTACGCGCGCCACCGGCGAAACTCTGCTCTTCCGCTACGGCGACGAACACCGTCATTAACTGTAATCGGTCCATTAATTATTCCTATTGTTGGAATAGTATATTGTAATTAATGGTTATTCTTCTTCCTATCGGAATTTTATAAACTAGCCCCACTCGCAATACAACGAGTAAAACAACTGTCTCAACCTAACTTTTTTGGAGCATCATCATGAGCCGTATTAATACCGTCACCAACGAAACTGCCAACCCAGAACAAAAAGCGTTATTTGACGCTATCCAGTCTCAACTGGGCATGGTGCCCAACTTTTTAAAAATATTCGCCAATTCACCAGCTGCTTTGCGCGCTTTTCTGGGCTTGCATGGCATTGCCAATGAAGGCGGTTTGGATCCCCAAACACGGGAGCGTATTGCTTTAGGTCTGGCGCAACAAAACTCTTGCGAATATTGTCTGTCCGCCCATACCGCCATTGGCCGTAAAGCCGGTTTAACCGCCGCCGAGATCGAAGCTAATCGCGCCGGTACCAGTCAAGATGAGAAAGCCGCGGTAGCCGTGCGCTTTGCCCGCTCGCTGGTTGAAAATATGGGTGAAGTTACCACGGCTGAAATTACCGAAGCGCGTAACGCCGGTTATAGCGATGGCGAAATTGTCGAAATCATCACCCATGTCGGCATGAATGTGTTAACCAACATGTTAGGTAAAGCCAGCCGAGTGGAAATCGATTTTCCGAAAGTGGCGGTTAAAATCGCTGCGTAAGCATCATCCTAGAAAAATCATTTCGTCCACGAAAAGCACGAAAACTATTCAAATAGTTACCAGCTGTAGACCATCACCCAAAGGGTGGGCAGTAAAATCAATGCAATACACTGATTTGTTTCGTGTCTTTCGTGGACAAACTGCGGTTTTTAGGATCATTACTACACTCATCCGGCGGTGTCCTGCACCGCCGGTTTTTAAGGAGAACGCCGATGGCTACTGCATTTGCTGAAATTACTTTTACCCCGAGTGTTAAGGCGGCCCAAAGTTTATACGGCAGCCGTCAAGCCAATCAAGGCTTTGAGCTGTCGGAAGATGCCGGAAATACATTGGCCGAGCGCGAGGTTGAGTTTATTACTGAGCGGGACAGCTTTTATCAAGCGACCGTATCGGAATCCGGATGGCCTTATGTACAGCATCGGGGCGGCCCGGCTGGCTTTCTAAAAGTGCTTGATGAACGCAGCATCGGCTTTGCCGATTTTCGCGGTAATAAGCAGTATTTGAGCGTCGGCAATCTCAACGCCAATGACCGTATTTCCCTGATCTTGATGGATTACCCCAATCGCAGACGCTTGAAGCTATGGGGCCGTGCCCGTATCGTCCATGAAAACGAAGACCCCGAATTAATCGCGCAACTTGAAGTGCCGTCCTATCGCGCCCGCGTTGAGCGGGGCATCGTCATCCAGGTCGAGGCCTACGATTGGAATTGCCCGCAACACATTACGCCGCGCTATTCGGAGGCCGAAATAGACAATTTGATTGCTCCGCTAGTGGCGGAAAACAGGGCATTAAAATCCCAAGCCGCAGCAACAGCCTCGATTGAGTTAAAGACATTGGGAAATGGCCCGTTGGAACTGGTTATTACCGGTATGCGCCAGCTCACCTCCCGCATCAGGAGCTTTGAACTTCGCAACCCTAACGGCAGCGAGTTGCCCGCATTCGAAGCAGGAGCGCATCTCGAAGTGCCGGTGCGCTTGGCTGACGGGTCGATAAGCTCGCGGCACTATTCGATTTGCTCAGACCCGGCCCGCAAGGACATCTATGAAATTGCCGTACTGCTTGATCAAAATGGTACCGGCGGTTCTCTGTCGGTACATCGGCAATTTAGTCTCGGTTTATGTTTGCGATGCAGCTTGCCGCAGAATAATTTTAAGCTTCATGACCATGACCGTCCCGTCATTCTGATTGCAGGAGGCATCGGCATCACGCCTATTAAGGCAATGGCTCACACGCTACAGTCGCAGCAACGAAACTTCCAAATCCACTATGCTGTCCGAAACAACCGGGAAGCGGCCTATCTTGAACAGCTAAGGCAAGCGTTCGGCGATAAACTAAGCGTCTACCCATCCGAAAATGGCAGTCGCTTTAATCCAGGTGCGCTTCTGGCCTCCGCCCCATCAACTGCCGTATTTTATGTTTGTGGCCCCGCTCGACTCATTGATGCCGTGACAAGCGCGGCTCAGTCGCAGGCTATCGATCCCGATAGGATTCGGTTGGAGCGATTCGCCGCAGTAGCGATAGCGGGGGATCGTCCCGTTGAAGTTGAGTTGCGGCGTTCGAACAAAATAATCCAGGTCGCTGCAAAACAGTCGGTTCTGGATGCGGTTCGCGAAGCGGGCGTCGATGCGCTTTATGATTGCCGCGTCGGCAACTGCGGCGCTTGCGCCGTTAAAGTGCTTGAGGGCATCCCCGAGCACCGCGATGCGGCCTTAACCAAAGCCGAGCGGGAAAGGACGGGCCTGATGTGCATCTGCGTGTCGCGCGCTCAATCGGAACGGCTGGCGCTTGACCTGTAAACTAACCGGAGGAAAAAATCATGATGATCCTTTACGAGTTCGCCTTATCCGGCAATTGCCATAAAATCCGCCTGCTGCTGTCGCTGCTGGACGTAAGCTATCAAGGTATCGCTGTCAACGGCTCGGAGCAGCAGCACAAGACGGAAGGTTTTTTGAAAATGAATCCTTTCGGCCAAGTGCCCGTGTTGACCGATGGCGACATCGTCATTCGGGACAGTCAGGCCATTTTGGTTTATCTGGCTCGAAAATACGGCAATGAACTCTGGTTGCCAACCGACGCGGCGGCATTAGGCGAAGTGATGGCTTGGCTCTCATCTGCCGCCAATGAAGTGGCGATGGGGCCGAACCGATTACGCCTGCATTTTAAATTCGGCCGCGCTATTAATCTCGATGAATCCAGGCAAATCACGTCAAACTTGCTGAACATCCTGCAACAGCGCCTTGATAATCATCGCTGGCTGGCTGTCGATCAAATAACCGTCGCCGACATCGCTGTTTATCCTTATATTGCATTGGCGCAGGAAGGTAAAATCGATCTTGAACCCTATCCGGCGGTCATAGCCTGGATAAATCGAATTCAGGCACTGCCCGGCTACGTCGGCATGCCGGGAATGCGGCAATCCGAATAGCTTGCCAATCTCTAACCCACCTCTCATTAACCAGGAGTTATCAATGAACACTACCGAAGCAGCACGCCCCCCGTTACCGCCATTTACCCACGAGACGGCGACCCAAAAAGTACGCATGGCCGAAGATGGCTGGAATGGTCGTAATCCTGAGAAAGTTGCTCTGGCCTATACCATCGACAGCCAATGGCGAAATCGCGCCGAATTTCCGGCAGGCCGGGAGCAAATCATCGCGTTCCTTACCCGGAAATGGGCGAAAGAACATGAATATCGCTTGATAAAAGAGCTTTGGGCTTATGACGGAAACCACATTGCCGTCCGCTTTGCTTACGAGTGGCACAACGATAACGATGAATGGTTCCGTTCATACGGCAATGAAAACTGGGCATTCGACCCAAACGGTTTGATGCACCGCCGCTACGCAAGCATCAACGATTTGCCGATTAAGGAATCCGAGCGGAAATTCCATTGGCCTCTGGGTCGCCGTCCCGACGATCACCCCGGATTGAGCGATCTTGGGCTTTAAAGTTTCGGTTCTTGATTTACCTTTTACCGGCTCGGGTGAATTGAATTTTTTCACAATTCACTCGAGCCGGCATCTTGATTATGGCTTTTGATAATCGCGTATACGCCAGACGCTGATCGTGATTCGCGGCGCAGCGCGCCTTACATTGCGTTCCCACGGAGTCCGTGGGAACGAGAAATAATTGTCAGTTAATCGCGCCCGTACAACTGCTGCCTTGCCCGGCGGTGCAGGCGTAACAATGTTGCAAGGTGTTAATGGCTTTGCCCGTTAATTCGGATACTTGGCGAATATGGATTTTTTTATCAGTTCCTAAAGGCAGTTTCAGCATTTGATTAAAATCGCAATCATAAACCTTACCCTGCCAGTCAACGCTCAAGGTGTTTTTACACATGACCTTGTCCAAGTTGGAGGCCTGAAAGTTGTTTTTGAGTAAGTTCATGTAATTATCAAATTGTCCCGTACTCAGTAAGACACTGCCAAAACGCTGCACAGGCAGGTTGGTGAGGGCAAATAAATGGTTAAACACAATGCCAAAATGCTCGTACAAATACTGTTTATAATCGCGCTCAAGGGCTTGTTGCTCCGGCGGCAAGGTCGCGCCTTGCGGATTAAAAACCAGATTGAGCTGTAAATCGCTGCTCACTTGACCATAGCCCAGTGCATTCAGCTTTTGCAAAGCCGTTATACTGGCATCAAACGTGCCTTTACCGCGCTGTTTATCCACGTTGTCTTTTAGGTAACAAGGCAAGGAAGCTACGATTTCAACCCGATTGTTTGCCAGAAAGCCTGCCAACCATTCAAAACCCGGTTCCATTAAAATCACCAGATTACAGCGGTCGATGATCTTTAAGCCTCTGTCCAATGCTTGCGTCACCAGATAGCGAAAATGCGGGTTCATTTCGGGTGCGCCGCCGGTTAAATCCAGCGTATGAATCGCATGACTATCAATGAACGTTAAAATCTCATCCATCGTGGCTTTGTCCATTAATTCGGTGCGTTTCGGGCCGGCATTGACATGGCAATGCGTACAACTCAAATTGCATAAATAGCCCAGATTGACTTGCAGAATTTCAAGTTTGTTACGGCTAATCGCAGGAAAATCCGAGTTTTTTAAATACGGTAAGGAATCAAGCATACAAGGCGTTTTTTTAAGTGATGTTGTTTAGTCGGGCGAGGGGCGAAATGTTACAAACACAATTCAGTCTTAAACCGTGTTTCATTGCCAACACAGACTCTGCAATTAAATCTCCGGAATGATCGCCAACAAGGGTTACGCCGCTCATTTTACGCCCATCTTACTTTGAAATCGTACAAGTTTAAAACAGAGGAATCCCTTGATGGTAAAGGGAATCCTTGTTTGCAAAAGCATACGGTTTGCCACTCAGATGGGAGTATGTTTTTCAATCAGCGTGACTTTTGCCTTAACCGCAGCGGCAATATAAGACGTGACTAAGCCGCCGGAACCTGCACCGACAACGATTAAATTGTGTTATCAAAGTGTTTCGGTTTAACCCATTTTTTAGCGACTGATTCAGACATCCGACGTCCGTTGTTGTTGAATAAATTGAATGGCTTTTTTTGCCATCAGCGGATCGTGTTTGCCAAAGGTCATAGGCGGCTTGTTGAGTCCTCTATAAATCCGAACGGCCTCCCGTTCTCTATGCCTAGCCGGTTTTGCAGTCTAAGCGCCAGTTCTGTAGATAGTGCAGTCTTGCCATTTGCAGATCACGAAAAGCCGGGGAGCGGTGTCTTTATGTTCGGTACTGTAAATAGTGTTGACTTTAAATTGTTCGGTATCCAGTTGCCCGCACCAGTTTTTTACCTGGTCGGTTTCCAGGTCGCCGCCTTGGTGGCCGGGGTAGGCGAGCAGGGTGATGATGCCGTTGACGGCTAAAATACGGGCTGCAATCGTTAGGGCTGCCAATGTCGAATCGCTTAGGGTGATGATGCTTTTGTCGCCGCCCGGCAGATAGCCCAGATTAAACATGATGGCTTTGATTTTTCCGTGGAGATGCGCGGGGATTTTTTCGCTCATCTCAGCATGGCTGGCGTGGATCAAGGTCAGGCAAGCCAATGTGTGTGCTTTCCGGAATTTCTCCAAAGTCGAATCGATAGCGGCCTGTTGTATATCAAAACCGTAAACTTGGCCGGATGGGCCGATTTGTTCGGCTAAGAACACGGTGTCGTGGCCGTTGCCTACCGTCGCATCGATGGCAATATCGCCGGGATGGAGGATGTCCCGGATCAGGTCGTGGGCGGTGTTAAGCAGTGAAATGCGTTGCATAAATTTATAGGCGGAAGTTGCTATTGGAGCGCAGGCCAAGCTTGCGTTCCTGATAGCGTTGAATGTTACACGCTTGGGGTAGGGGAGAGCCGTTTAATAAAGTATCGGCGAAACGTTGGCTGTGCCAAGGGATCTGTAGACTGCCTTTAGCCCCGAAGCCGTTAAAGATGGCGAGTTGCTTGTACTTGGGATGCAGGCCGATAAAGGGCTGCTTGTCTAGGGTGCATGGACGAACATGGGCTTGATGGCCGATCAAGGTTAAGTGCGCCAAACCGGGCGAGATGCGATTGAGCGCATTTAATAAGTCGTTTTTGCCTTGCTCGGTAGTCCGGGTGTTCAGGTTTTCCCGGTCGAAGCTGGCGCCGATACGGATTCTGCGGTCATTTAGCGGAATCAGCCAGTTGCCGTAATTGAGGATTTTATTGGGCAGTTGGCTTTGGTGTTCCAGCGTTAATATTTCACCTTTGACCGGCTGAAAAGGCAGCCGGGAAAACCAGGGGTTTTGAGTTGCCTGATAGCCTTCGCAGAAAATAACCCGCTTCGGGGCGATGCCCTGCCAGCGCAAAGACGGTTGCAGCTGTATGTCCCGGTAATCGAAGTCGGCCTGCCGGTAACTCTCATTGGCGGTGAAAAAGTCTTTCAAGCAATTCAATAACGGCCGGGTTAATAAATAGCCGGTTTGCTTTTGTTCCAGAAAACCGAACGGTGTCGCAAGATTGTCGATGGTGTTGTCCGGCGGTTGGATGTCGCTGAGGTAGGCTCGATAATCGGGGTTGTTAAGGCGTTTGCCGGCGTTTATTAATTCGCTGTCGCTACGGAAAAGCCGCAGCATCGGTTTTTCGATATAAAAATCTTGCTGAAAAAAATCGGCTAATTGGGAGTAGCGATGTTTTGCCGTGGGCAGCAGCGTATCGACATCGGCGGATTTTACAAAGCGCATGCCGGTGACCGGATTGATCAGCCCTGCGGCGACTTGCGAGGCATTTTCCCGACCGTTATCGACAATGACGATTTTGCAACCGCGTTGTATGAGCTCCCAGGCCAGTAGGCTGCCGGAGAGTCCCTGGCCTATGATTAGAAAGTCGATCATGATTTATAAGTTCACCACGAAGGCACGAAGAGCACGAAGAAAAATAATCGTTTTGCGCTGGTTCCCAAGCTTCAGAGGCTGTGAAAGTATTCGTTTTTAGAAAAAATTAAAGAATTCACCACGAAGGCACGAAGGACGCGAAGAAAAACAATCGTTTAAATTCAATACATTGAAAATTTCGTGTGCTTCGTGCCTTCGTGGTGAATTTTATGTCTTTATGGGGATTAATGATTATTTGGCAGTCAACGCCACGCCGTTAAAACGAATGCCATCCCAGCCGTATTGCATGAAATTCCTGATGTTTTGGTGGCCGGTGCCGTTTGGATCATTCAAAACATCCAGCCGGTAATAGTCGCCGAACAGGTTTAAGGTTTGTTGCCGGTCGAGACGGTTGAGTTGGGCGAAGGCGAAAATCTTGCAGGAGCCTTCGTTAGTGCCGGCTTGGCTGACTAACGACTGTTCATTCAGGCCGTTGCTGAATTCCGTTGGTTGGTAATGGTAGTGTTCAGTAATGACCGCGATGGTTTCATCAAAACTGACCGGGTTGTTATGGGTTACTTTTTCAATAAACGATGCAAGTGACATGGATTAGATTCTAGGTAAAAAGGGGGGTAGCAGTGTGCATGAAATAACGTGAACAACTCGCGCCGATAAATTTTCAGCCGGAGTGTAGGCTATTAGCAACTTGCCCACGTTATTTCGTACACATTCCTTAGCGAAGCAGGCCGGAAATCTTTTTAAATTCAGGGTGAGTGGAATCCCTGACCCATTCGAACAAAACCGATTCATAATTGGTAATGGTCGCGCCTTGTTGTTGCATGCGCTGCAAGGCATAGAATTTGTGTTCCGCCTTGCGTGAGCACATAGCGTCTTCGACGACATGCACCTGATAACCGAAATGGATCAGTTCCAACGCGGTCTGCAATACGCAAACGTGCGCTTCCTGGCCGACCAGTATGATCTGCTTGCGATCGGTGCTGGCGACGGTGTCGGTAAAGCCCTCGGCCGCACAGCAGGAAAAACCGGTCTTGTCGAAAATCAGGGTGTCTTCCGACAATAGGTCGGTGATGGTCGTATCTGTCGAGCCTAAGCCCTTGGGGTATTGCTCGGTTAATAAGACCGGGATGTTTAGCAGTCCGGCGGCTTCGACCAGGCTGCGGGCGTTGGCCGTCATCAGTTCGGCTTCGGTTTCAGGCATGGCGGCGGATAGTTTGGTTTGCAAATCGACGACGATCAGCAGGCTGTTTTTTACCGACAGGAGGTTAGAGTGTGTGGTCATTTTAATTTGAAGGAAAGGGTTAGGGGGCGAAGGCTAAAAGGCTAAAAACAGATCCTTAGCCTTTAGCCCTTTTTCATAATCCGCGCTTTTTCACGTTGCCAATCGCGGTCTTTTGAGGTGGCGCGCTTGTCGTGCAATTGCTTGCCTTTTGCCAAGCCGATTTCCAGTTTGGCCCTGCCGTTTTTCCAGTACATGGACAACGGAATCAAGGTGTAGCCTTTGCGTTCGACCGAGCCGATCAGTTTGTTAAGTTCGTGCCGGTGCAGCAACAGTTTCTTGGCGCGGATAGAATCGGGATTAACGTGGGTCGATGCCGATATCAGCGGTGAGATATGCGCGCCGGACAGCCACGCTTCGCCGCGCTTTATCGCCACGTAGCTCTCTTTGAGTTGGATGCGCCCATCCCTCAGGCTTTTAACTTCCCAGCCTTCCAAAACAACCCCGGCTTCGAATCGTTCCTCAATCGAATACTCGAATTTAGCCTGACGATTAACAGCAATGGTGGCATTTTGTTGCTTGGTGTTTTTCTTGGACTTTTTATCGGCCATAAGTGCGGGTTAGGATTTTTTAAACTGACGTAAGGGAATAATTTTGCTATTTTACCCGATATTGCTGCAAGAGTCAGAAAAGCTCACCGCGAAGGATGTACCGGGGTGATTTTATAATTATAAAGTTTTACAGGCACACTAATGACGGATACCAAAAAATCAATCCACGGCGAATGGTCGTCACGATTCGCCTTTATCCTTGCTGCGACAGGTTCCGCAGTCGGCCTGGGCAATATCTGGAAGTTCCCTTATATTACCGGGGAAAACGGCGGCGGGGCGTTCGTCATCGTTTATTTGCTGTGCGTGTTGCTGATAGGCATCCCCATTATGATGGCGGAAACCATGCTGGGACGGCGCAGCAGACAGAATCCCATTAACACCATGATAACGTTGTCCGAGGAAGCCGGGGCCGATAAAAACTGGCATTATTTAGGCTGGATGGGCGTTATTGCCGGTTTTTTAATACTTTCTTATTACAGCGTTATCGCCGGTTGGGCTTCGGCTTATGTGCTAAAGGCCTTTACCGGCAGTTTCTTCGGCGCCGATGCCATAGCGATAAAAGGTCTTTTCGACGATTTTATGGCCAGTCCGGCGCAGTTGATTTTCTGGCATAGCCTGTTCATGTTGGCGACCATGTCGGTTGTGGTTCGCGGCGTCAATACCGGTCTGGAGAAAGCGGTGCGTTTTTTAATGCCGAGCCTGTTTGTGCTGCTGATGTTGTTGGTGGCGTATGCGATGACCTTCGATGACTATTACGACCGGGGCATTAAATTCTTGTTCACGCCTGATTTTAGCAAGCTGACCGCTAACGGCGTATTGACCGCGATGGGACACGCATTCTTTACCCTGAGTCTGGGCATGGGCGCGATCATGATTTACGGCTCTTATTTGCCGAAAAATGTATCAATTTCCAAAACAGCAATCCTGATTGCCGGTACTGATACCGCGGTTGCGTTATTGGCCGGTATTGCCATTTTTCCGATTGTTTTCGCCGCCGGGCTGGAGCCTGCGGCCGGTCCCGGATTGATCTTTCAAACCTTGCCGGTCGCTTTCGGCAACATGACCGGCGGCTGGTTGTTCGGCATTTTATTTTTTGTGATGCTGGTGTTCGCAGCCCTGTCTTCGTCCATTTCATTGATTGAACCGGCCGTTGCGTGGTTAATTGAAAATAAAGATATGAGCAGGCAGCAAGCCTGTATCTGGTCGGGCTCGATCACTTGGTTGCTGGGATTCGGCACCATTTTTTCATTCAACGTCTGGTCCGAGTTCAAGATTTTCGACCGAACCATTTTTCAATTGCTGGATTATTTAACCGCCAACTTGATGCTGCCTATCGGCGGTTTTTGCATCGCGGTGTTCGCCGGTTGGATCATGACGCAGCAACACACCGAACATGAGTTGGACATGCCTGATGCGCGTAGCTATCAAGTGTGGCGTTTTTTGATATGCTATGTGTCGCCTGCCGCCGTGTTTCTGGTCTTCCTGCATGTGGTCGGGGTTCTTTAAGCATGACCGTTGTGCAAAAAAGCGCCCTGGTCAAATTTTCAGCGCAGCAGATGTTCGATCTGGTCAATGATATTGAAGCCTATCCCGAGTTTTTGCCCTGGTGCAGCGGCAGCCGCATCATTAAGCGCGAAGGCGATATTGTCGAAGCCGAACTATTGATTTCCAAAGGCGGCTTTAAAAAAGCCTTCTCGACCCGGAACAAGATTGAGGAAGGCCGCAGTATGACGCTGTCGCTGTTGAACGGTCCGTTTTCTTCTTTGGAAGGACGGTGGGAATTTATCCCGCTACGTGACGATGCCAGCAAGATTTCCCTGGATCTGGAGTTTGAAATGTCGGGTAAGCTGGCAAGTCTGGCCTTCGGCGCAGTCTTCAACCAGATCTGCAACACCATGGTGAGTTCATTTACCGCACGGGCCAAAGCCGTTTATGGTTAATGTCGAAGTAGCCTACGCCAAGCCCGAACAACAGGTGATCATCACTGTTGCAATGGAAGAAGGTTCGACTGTTGACGCGGCGATAAAAGCCTCAGGATTGCTGGAGCTTTTTCCCGAGCTTGTCTTGGCTGAGCTTCAGGCGGGCATTTTTGGCGTAACCTGCAAATTGGATCAGCCTGTCAAAGAGGGCGATAGGATAGAAATCTATCGGCCTTTGGTTCATGATCCTAAAGAGGCCAGGCGGCAGCGGGCTTTGAAGGGTTTTTGACGCTATAGAGACTGTGAAAGTATTATCCAAATTAGGCTAAAAATATTTTTTACCACGAAGGCACGAAGAACACGAATTTTTCAATGTATTGAATTAAAACGATTGTTTTTCTTCGTGTCCTTCGTGTCTCGGCAATTGCTCCTGCATTGCTCTACCTCCTGCATCCATGCAGTCGTTCGTGGTGAATTCTTTAATTTTTTCTAAAAACGAATACTTTCACAGCCTCTATACCCATAATGTTTTTCGCGGGCTAACCGAAAGCTAATCGGCGCAATTCCGTCACGCCGGTCCACTTGTTATTTCACTATCGGTCAGATAACAGCCCGGATCTTCAGCCCAGAAATTGCCTGTGGTTTGCGTGGCTCTGACGCGGGTGTTGCCGTTGCAGATTGCTTGATAATGGCACGTTGCACAGCGTCCTTCGAGCGGTCTGGGTTGTTGCTTAAGACCCGCCATCAATGGATCGCCGGTATCCAGCCATATTTCCGAAAACGGCCGATCTTTGACATTGCCCAGATCGTAATGCCACCAGAAGGTGTCGGGATGGACATTGCCCAGGTTGTCGATATTGGCGACATTGACGCCGGAGGCATTGCCGCCCCATTGTTCCAGTTTGGCTTTAATGTGGCCGACTTTATCCGGGAAATGCCGGGCCACCCAGTGTAAAAAATAAACCGCGTCGGCATCGTTATTGCCGGTCACGAATTCCCGGTCTTTGCCTTTTTTGAGCCATTCGTAGCTGGTTTCAAACAACAAATCCATCGCGGTCCGGGTCATTGCAAAATGGGCGTCGTCCTTGCGGTTTTTATTGCCGCGGCCGCCGTAATTCAAATGCGATAAATAGAATTTGTCGATATTGTGCTCATCCATTAACTGCAACAAGGCCGGAAAATCATGCGCATTATCCTGCGTCAACGTAAAACGCAGGCCGACTTTGATGTCTTTTTCCAGGCACAGGCGGATGCCGTGCAGGGCTTGGTCGAATGAGCCTTTTACTCGTCGGAATTGGTCGTGGGTATCTTTGATGCCGTCCAGGCTGACGCCGATATACTGATAATTAATGGCGGCTATTTCGTCGATATTATCCGCAGAGATTTTGGTGCCGTTGCTGGATAGCGCGACATAAAAGCCCATGTCTTTGGCGCGCCGGGAAATGTTGAAGATGTCGGGATGCAGTAGCGGTTCGCCTCCGGATAAAATCAGTACCGGCACTTTGAAGGCTTTCAGGTCGTCCATGACCGTATAGATTTCCGGCGTGCTCAATTCGTTGGGGAAATTGATGTCGGCGGATGTCGTGTAGCAGTGCTTGCAAGTGAGGTTGCAGCGGCGGATCAGGTTCCAGATAACCACCGGAGCCGCCGGTTTGCGCGCCGGTTTTAACGGTGTCGGGTTTATCAGTTCCCGCATGTAGTGGCTTAGTCTAAACATAAAAGTTTAAGTCCTTGTGGCTGTGTTATTTCACAGTATATATGCAAAAGGGCGACCTGCCGGATCGCCCCTACAATTATCAATAATCGCTCAAATTACCGTAGGGGCGACCGGTTGGTCGCCCTTTTCACCCAATACGCTGAGGATTTTCCTTGTCCAACTCCCATTTCATCGGATTATTAACAATATACTCACGGGTTTGCAATAAATCATCCTCGTTTCTCACAACGTGTTCATAATAATTTCTTTGCCAAACCGGTACGCCGGATTTGTTACGAATACTGTTGATTTGTTTGGTTACGCTGGATTTAAAACCGGCAATGAATGAATTCAGGGATTTTGGTTTTGGGCCGGGGGCGTGGCTTTGGGCGACCGGCCGGTCGCCCCTATGGTCAATCGATAGGATGCCGTGGATATGGTTGGGCATTAGCACGAATTCGTCGAGTTCAATTTCATCCCGGATGGTTTCGGATTTGTACCATTCTTCAATAACTATTTTTCCATAGTTGTTCGGTATCATGATGCCGTTTTGTATTTCCCCGAATAAGCATTCCCGATTATGGGCGCAGAGGGTTATAAAATAAGCGCCATTTTGGCTGTAGTCGTAGTGAGTCAGGCGGGTTGATTTTCTGGTTTTTCTTTGTTGTTCAGAGCGGGCGACCGGCCGGTCGCCCCTACGGCCGGTTGAATCTGTTGTAGGGGCGGCCGGTTGGCCGCCCGTGCGGAAGCCGGTTTTTTTCAGAATTTTGGTGCTGTATAAAACATCGCAACCCTGATTATTATCGCCGAGCAAATCGGCAATCTGCCGAATTTGTGTATCGACAGCGTCCTGGCTTTTACCATGCACCATTGCAAACAGGTTGTACGGCCATTCGGGAAGATGCCGGGGGCGATGATAACAATGGCTGACAAATTCGAGTTGCCCGACTTTTTGTCCCAGTTCGTCGATGACTTCATCGGGAACATTCCAAACGGTCATGCCGTTAAAGCGATAGCCCAGTTTATAATGATTAGGCACCGCGCCGATACGACGGATGATGCCGCTGTTGTGCATGGCTGACAGTCGCATCATAACATCATCCGCGGTCAGGCCGAGTTGTTCGGCGATAGTTTGATAAGGCTGGGGCGTTAACGGTAAACCGGCCTGGGTTGCCTGGATGATTTTGCGGTCTGTTTCGTCCAGCATGCTCAGGCTTCCAGCTTCAGGTTGACAAAATACTCTTTGTTTTTCGGCATGTTGTAGACGGTCAGTCCGGTTTGTCGTTCTATTGCGTTGATAGTTTGACGGACCTGTTCGGGCGTTTCGGTGGCAATCACAAACCACATATTCAGCTCATGATTGCGCGCGTAATTATGGGCAACTTCAGGAAAACTGTTGATGATTTCGGTGATTTCATCGAAGCGATCTAGTGGCGCTTTAACGGCGGCCAAGGTCAATGCGCCGCCCATTTGTTCGGCATTGTACAAGGGCCCGAAACGGGTGAGGGTGCCGTTATCCAACAGCGTTTGCAGTCGGGTAATCAAGTCTTGTTCGGTTAGCCCCAATTGCGTAGCGACCTGAAGGTAAGGCGCGTCGCAGATCGGAAAGCCGTCTTGCAAGGCGTTGACGATTTGTTTGTCTGTTTCGTCCATTTGAAAGGTGTGTGGGGCGACTTCAGTCGCCAAGTAAGTGAGCTGCTTCATGTTGTTGGGCGACTAAAGTCGCCCCCACATCAGTAGGCGCAGTATTTTTATAAATGGCGCCGCGTTGTTTAAAACAGCGGTGGCTGAACAGGATTTCTCTGACGAAAGCGCTTAAACCGCAAGCGTCAACGAGCTGCTCCAATTGATTTAACACGGTGGCCTTGTCTTTGCCGTGTATCATGCAATACAGGTTATACGGCCATTCTGGCTGCCTGGGGCGCTGATAGCAAAGCGTTACAAACGGAAACCGGCTGATATGTCCGCCCAGTTGCTTGATAAGGTTGTCCGGTACGTTCCAAACGATCATCGCATTGGCGCGGTAACCCAGCTGCCGGTGCTTGACGATAACGCCCATGCGTTTGATCAGGCCTTGCTGTTTAAGCCGGGTCAGACGTTCGATCACTTCGGCTTCGGGCATGTCGCAAAGCCGACCGATTTCCAGGTAGGGCCTAGTGCAAACCGGCAGGCCCAGCTGAATATGCTCAAGCAGTTGACGATCTTTGGTATCAATCATTAGCCAAATCCAACTTAAAGCCCAAATCAATGAAAAAATCATCCAGCATCGGCAACAGCATGGCCGGGTAGGATGTTTCCTGTTCTATCGAGTCGATCACGGCGCGCAAGTGTTCGGTATCGGCGGCGATGACCACGAACCAGAGGTTAAGCCGGTGTTCGCGTTCGTAATTATGATTAACTTCGGGATAAGCGCTGATTTTATCGGCAACGGCTTGGAGCTGCTGTTCGGGCACGGACATCGCAACCAGGGCGCTGACGCCGATATGGTTGGGTTGAATGACCGGGCCGATACGGCTGATAAAGTTGTTATCGTTCAGCTCGGTAAATGCCGATAGCACATCGGCTTCGGTCACGCCCAGCTGGTCGGCGATGTCCCGATAAGGGCGGGCCGATAGCGGGAAGTCGTGCTGGTAGTCGTTGAGCAGCTGTTTATGTAAGGTCGTCAGCATGGGCTTATAAACCGATTTTATGCGCACGCGAGCTAAAGAAAATACCGTTAGGTTGATGGGCGGGCAGGCGGGTGATTTCCTGCAAGGTTTCCGTGTCGTAAACCACCAGCTGGTTATCGTCTCTTAGCGCAACCCAGACTTGTTCGCCGCGCGGGGTGAATTCCATGTGCAGCACGCCTTTTCCCGGCGACAGGGTTTTATGCAAAGACAGGTCTTTGACATCGATAACCTGCAATTGGTTATTATCGGGAAAAGCGAAGTTAACCCAGACGTGGCGTGCATCGGGCCGAGCCATCACAAAGACCGGTTGTCCGGCGACCGCTATGGTGTCATGTAGTTCCCAGGTGTTCTTGTCGATGACCAAAACTTTGTGTTGGCCTATTGCCGGCGCAAATACGTAATCACCGGCTACCGCCCAGCCTTCGAGATGCGGCATTTTATAAACGGGCAGTTTTTCATCGTCTTTGCCGTAGTTGGACAATATGTGTTTAACTCCGGCATCAGGATTCCATAAATCCAGCAACGCCAGTCCGGGTTCGCCGAATAAACCGGCGATATAGTAGTGTCCGTCCGGCGACATTAACGCATCGTAAGGCTGCTTGCCGATGTTGGGGAATTTTTTAATGACCGGCGCTTTGGGGTTTTTAAAGTCGACCATCCAGATTTCGCTGGCATCGAACAGGCTGAATACGAAACGTTGTCCCGGTGCGTCAACCAGGCCGACCACTTTGGAGCGCAGCCCCTCGCCGTAGTCGGAAGGAATATCGGCAACCAGTTCCAGCGTGTCGGATGAAAAAACTTTAACGCCGCCAGGGGTGTAGTTGGATACGGCGATTAATTTTCCGTCCTGCGAAATCGCCCCGCCGATGCTGTTGCCGGCCTGGATAATGCGTTTGTCGATGGCATCCTTGAGCATATCGATTTTGGTTAAGCCCCCGTCCCTACCGAAAACATAGGCGTAACGCTGGTCGCGGGAGAAAACCACTGAGGCGTGGGACAAATCGCCCAGTTTTTCAATCTTGGCTAAGCGTTTATGCTCGGTGGTGTTGACGATCAGCGCATTGCCGTCTTCCCGTTCGATGACGATGCCCAGGTCGCCGGTGGCGCGTAGGTCGGCCATGGCGTTGAAAGAGAACAGGATGGCTAAAAAGGGGAGTATTTTTTTCATGGCAATTGTAGAGATAGATTTACACCGATAGTGAGACGGGGCATGTTGCCCCGTCCGAAACGTTTGGATTGGTTAAATGTAGCAATCTAGTTCAGGTCTTAGGGAAACGTTAGGGACGGAGTTATGTTTTTCTAATGAGATCACCGGTCATTACCTGATGCCATTTTTCATGGCACTCTCTACATAAATTTGAGGTAGGCCACTTATCCGCGTCTTCGAATAGTTTAACTGGTGCCCAATGATGTTTTTCTAAAAGAGCATATTTCCCACATACTTCACATGGTACTTTAGCTCTTGGATTCATATGGATGACTTTGTCGTTAAGAATTCCGACAGTTTCTGCAATGGACTTTTTTTCAAATAATTGCGTTCTAGTTTCGCAATGCTTACAAATGTATGGATAGCGAACCTTACCAGCCGAATCTATCATTTTCGTGAGAATCCATTCAGGCCCTTCACCGCAGTTTGGACAAGGAAGTTCCAATTTTTCTTTATGATTGAACATATCAATTTAAGACATAACGCAATGCTATTATCTAATCAGCCAAACATTTCGAACTAGGCAGAAATGAAAAATAGCCGTGATCAAAAAGCCCTACTGCTTACGCAAAATCCCAACCAGCCAAGCCGCTTCATCCCGATTCATAAACGGCTGCCAAGGCGGCATGGCGGTGCCTGGGCGACCGTTTAGAATGGTTAAAATCAAAAAATCATCGGGTTTTCCGGCCAATGCTTCGGGCAACAGGGCTGGGCCAAGGCCGCCTTTTAGTGTTAAACCATGACACGCCCCGCAATCATGATTGAGCATGTTGCGGAGTGTGTTTTGTCGGTCTGCTGAGGGCTCATCGGCAAAAGCTGTCGCTGTGACCCACATTAAAACCAGCAGCTTGTACATACTCGTTACGGTTTTAACTTGGCATAGTACATCGCAACATTATTAATATCGTCATCGCTCAAGGAACCGGCGATAGCGTTCATAATGTCGGATTTACGGGTTTTATCCCGATACTGTTTGAGCGCCGTTTTTAGGTAATCCGCATCGCGTCCGGCCAGCGGCGGGAAAGGCGCGTCGGCGGATGGCATTCTAATGCCGTGGCATTGCGAACAAACTGCCGCCGCTTTGGCCTCGCCTGCATAAATACTTGCCGCATTGCCGCTTTGGGTTGACATCAAACCCAGTATCAACAATCCCGAAAGAGTGATTAGTCTCATTATTTTGCTCCTTTCATCTCGTCAGGAGAAAGACCGCGAGTCATGTATCTGACGCGGCCGTGAGAAAAGATACCGGCCGGGCTTTCCATCTGTACGGAGGCCACTTTTTCCAAGGATTTCGAATCATAAACGACGACTTCGTCACCGCTGTAACCTGCGCTGACATACAGGAACTTGCCGTCGGCGCTGTATTCAGGAAAATATGTATGCCCGCCTACATCCAGGGTTTTAACGACTTCCAGCGATTTCTTGTCGATCAGCTGGACGGTGCGGGCGCGACGATCTTTAGAGATGATGTCTACTGCGACATAAGGCGCATTGGCGTGAGCGGCAGGAGATTCAGTTCCTCCGGAAACAGGAACCTGCTTGACCACTTCCATTTTGTCCAGATCCCAGACGCTGACCACCATTTTGTCGCAATCGCCGAAGTTGGTGCCGAAACCGAGTGTGCGTCCGTCGACTTCAACCACAGAGCCGCCGCCTACGTGAGGTACGCAACCGGCTTCCAGTTTTTTGATGATTTTGCGGTCTTTTAAGTCAATCGCAGTAACGATGCTGTCATCATAAGAAGCAACCATGAGTTTGCTGCCGCCATGGGACAGGAAGGCATCATGCAAATGGCGACCGACGTTTTCAATTTTGGTGACCGGAAAGCCTTCTTTTAAATCGACCACCCAAACTTGGCCTGCATTTTCCAGGGCGATTGCGAAAATATCGGCAAACGGGGTGCCGATGATCATGCCGGAATCGGAAGAAACCATTTTTCCGTCAGGATCAACGCCTTCCAGTTCAAAAGTTTTAAGCGGTTCCAAGGTGTCGGCATCAAGAATGACGGCGTTGTGCGGTACGTAAGAACCGGCCATGATGTATTTGCCGTCGCGGGAAACGCCTAAGCCCGGCCCGTTGAATCCGGTTTTGACGCTACGCACGGCTTGCATGGAGTATAAATCGACTTTGAAAATTTCCGCCGTATCGGTTTTTACATAAGCCCAGCGCGGGTTGGCGGGGTTGTAATCGATGATATGCGCGGCGGTGCCGGTAGGAATTTCACCGATTTGTTTGTGCGTGGTGCTGTTGATGAACACGGCTTTTGAGCCTGAACCGCGCCCGTATTTGCCGCGGGCCGCCACGCCGATCACATCGTCCATACTGTTGATTTGATAGCTAGGCTTGGCGGGCAGGGTGCTTTCGTCCTTGACATAGACTTTGATCGAGGCCTTGATGTCGTCAATCGTCCAGGCTGGATTGGCCTGTTTGGGCGTAGTTTGCAGATGTTTAACCAAGCCGCGGATATCGTCATCCGATAAGCGGCCGTAGAACGGAGGCATTAAGGTGTCGAAACTTCCGGTCATGATCAGGCTGCGCAAAGACGTAGGGCTACGTCCTTTCAGTGAGTCGGCATTTAGGCCGGGGGCAATAAATCCGCCATGATCCGAGCCGTGACAACTGGCGCAATTGTCCTCGTATAATTGATGCATGTTTTTGGCTGTATCGGAGGTTGCCTGTGCTCCAAAAGGCAACATGATAGCGGCTAAGCCGATAATGACTGATTTGGGGAGATGTTTTTTTATTGTATTCATTATGTGGAACTCCAATGTAGTATTGAATCAATATTATCGTGTATGGTTGAAAAGCTCAAGTTCGATTTTGGTATTTTCTTTGACTTGACTAGTAAGGAAATGCGCCATGAGCTGATTTTGACGGTTAATGTAGTGTCGTTAGCGTGAGAAAAAGCTCATTGTTTCAGCAATTTGCTGTTTTGCATCGTGTAATATTTGTAGAGACATTTGTGGTGTTAAGGGTTGTGTTTCCAGTTTTTGAAAAGCCGGTAGAGTGATGATGGGGGGGAGTTCGATTTTTTCCGGGGATGCCAGAATGTTATGGTACTTGGCTAATAACACGATGTCATTTAGGTTGATATCTTCGGTGGTGCTTGTAAACCAGTTGGTAGACTGTAAGGGAATTTGTCTTAATTTATTCGGAAACTCCCATTTTTCTAAAATAATAGAACCTATCTGTCCGTGGATTTCGTTTATGCAGCAGTCAATATCTGAGGGTTGATAAGCGCCTTTCGGTAAGTTGTCGGCAAAAATTAAAATGGGAAGTACGCCGATATTATGTAAAAGCCCGGCGAGTAGCGCTTCGTCAGGATCTGTTTTTTTAGTCAGTTGGGCCAGGGTGTGGCTGATGCTGGAAACTTTGATGCTTTGCAGCCAGTTATATTGGATTTGTTTTTTTGTTGCTGGACTATTCTCGCTTTTGGTCAGGTTTTTCATGCTGAAAGCAGTTACCAAATTACGGGTGGTCGTCAGTCCCAATCGATTGATGGCGTCAAAGCAATTGCTGATAGGGCTAATCGGTCTGTAAATAGGGCTGTTGACGACTTGGATCAGTTTGGCGGAAATGACCGGATCCATGTTGACAATTTTGACGATGTCGGCAACCTCGCAATCCTGTTGGATGGCTTTACGCAGCTTTAATGCAATATCGGGAAAGCTGGGGATTTGAAGTTCTCCTTCAATAAAGTGCTGGTAAAAATGGTTAAAAAACGGATTGTCTTGAAGGGTCTCGGAAATTTTCAGCTTATTATCCAGTGGGGTAAAAGCCGATTGTTCTGACTGAAGTATGGTTTTTGGAAGATAGATTACGGTTACGTCTGATCCTGCAATCGCAGTAAAATAATGCAGCTTACCAGCGGATAATGGGTACAGCGCTTTAAAAGTGTGGGCGTTTATTTCAAGTCCTGAGCCATTATCGGCCTCCATAAAAATATTGCCTTTAACGATATATGCTAATGACTCTACTTCGGTGCCTCTGTTAAAAACGATAGCTCCAGGCGTGAAGCTGGCTGCGGTAATATGTAATTTTTGTATTTCATTTTCGGTTAATAGTTGTGCAAGCGGCATTAGTCTTTTCAAAAAAGAGACTGGAATATTAAAGCTTTTTGGTTCTATGGTTTTTTTATCGGAGGCAATTGGAAAATTCGATTTATCATTTCTTGATGTTTGTTTGGGTTGTTTTTTCTTGAAAATGTTCCAGAACATAATGATGGAAAATTCCTGTTGTATTAATAAGGTTAGATTGGCAGATTGTTGGGAGCCAAGTGACTGCGGTAGTGTAAAGATAATTAAGTTTATGTTGCTTAGATGAGGGTTGGTTGTCGATGTCTGGCTAATAACTCTTGATATGTAGTGAAAAGAAGTGGTAATCATTAGGTGAAAGCGTAGCGTATTGTTTAATGCCTTTTCGCGATATTCAATATAGCTTAGTGTGCTACTGATGATTTACAAGATCATAAAATAACTTCTTGATGTAATCATAAAAAGTTGTACAATGCGCAGCTCTTTCGGGGCAAGTTGTCTTGAAAGAGTCGGCAGGGTGGTTGGTAAGAAAATGAAGTTAACAAGTATGTTGACAATCGGCCTTGGTAGGTTATAATGGTCGGCTTCTTCGG
>Ga0208759_100054_pt1 | contig 46644 bp, 44 predicted proteins | sample LakWasM123_LOW14_2_FD_183935 | JGI IMG/M metagenome (GOLD analysis project Ga0208759, IMG submission 183935) | Freshwater sediment methanotrophic microbial communities from Lake Washington under simulated oxygen tension - Sediment Metagenome... | ecosystem: Environmental > Aquatic > Freshwater >...
GATGGGTAATCGTAATGGGGCCGCCTTTAGCAATTTGTTCGCGGAATTTCGGAATCACGCTACCACTGCTACCCAGCACGTTACCAAAACGTACAATCACGAAACGTGTACCATTATCGCTCTGCAAGCCTTGACACACCATTTCTGCCAAACGCTTACTTGCACCCATCACATTAGTTGGGTTCACCGCTTTATCTGTAGAAATTAATACAAACTTGCTCACGCCATTACTCTTACAAGCCTGTGCTAGCGTGTGGGTACCAATCACATTGTTAGAGAGCGCTTCCCACACATTACCGTTTTCCATCATCGGCACATGTTTGTAGGCTGCAGCATGGAACACCACAGATGGCTGATACTGCGCCAATATGTGATTAACCCGTACTTTATTTTTTACATCACAAGTAAAATAAACTAGTTTAGTTTCTAAATTCATCGCAGTTAACTCTTGCTCTAATTGATAAAGAGAAAACTCAGAAATATCCAAACAAATCAAAGTGTCAGGGTGGTACTTAACAATCTGCCGACACAGCTCAGAACCAATAGAGCCACCTGCCCCACTTACAAGCACAGTCTGATGGTCAATCAGCATCTGTAGGCCTGAGCTATCAAGCTTCACAGCATCACGCCCTAGCAAATCTTCAACATCTACCTTGCGGATTTGGGAAACGCTCACCTTACCGCTCATTAAATCGTCAATGGCTGGCACGGTCATTACTTCAAGATTTAGTTGAGCTGCAAGATCAATTGCTTGCTTACGTTTTTGGTGATGCGCAGATGGCATAGCAACAATCACATAAGTAACACTTAGTCGATTTGATATTATCTCTAGCTGATTAATTGCCCCTAATATCTTAACACCAAAAATCTCACGTCCATGCATTGAAACATCATCATCCACCAACCCCACAACTCGCCACTGAGTACTTAGTGCTAAGTCTTTTACCAATGCAACTGCAGCTTCCCCAGCGCCCAGTATAATCACAGGATTACCTTGCTTGAGCGTCACTCCATATAGTTGATGGTCTTTCCAAGCCCGATAAACAAATCGACTACCTCCCATCATCATTACCAGCAAAATGGGATCTAGAATCAGCACGGATCTAGGAATAACTATCCCAGACTGCAACATAAATAACACCAAAGTTGCTAACGCGGTAGCAGATATGACTGCAAACATAATTCGCTTTAAATCATTAACACTCGCAAAACGCCAAACACCTCTATATAACCCAAAAAATACAAACAAACAGGCTTGTAGTGGAACCACTAGAATCAATGACTGTAGCATTTGATCCATATGCTCAGTAGAAAGTGAGAAATTAAAGCGCAATAGGTATGCAAAGCACCATGCTAAAGAAGCTACAACGATATCGTGTAGCAAAGCAACTGATGTTATTAAATTTATTTGGTTAATTTTCCGCATTATTATTTTGTATCTATTAAACTCTTTATTCTTGAAAGAACCACATTCATTTTACTAACAATAACAGTCATCTCTTGATCAGTAATCGTGTGATGCACTAAAAAACAAAGCGCTTGGTCAGTGTAGTAGTTTGCATTTGGCAAGCGTTGCTCTGGAGCCAACCCCTGCTCCTCAAATAATTTTTCTTTGTATATTTCTGAGCATGCTCCAGAGAAGCATGGTACTCCCTCTTCTTCCATCTGGCTTATAACAAAATCTCTTAATGACTTATTGTTAAACACAAGCTGATCAAACCCAGACTTTATTTTAATGTAGACCCGATAATATGCATTTAAATTACCTTCAACATCATCAAACGCTGGTACATCTAGAAATTTAAACTGACTTAAAACGTTAATCAGAACATTCGCATGATGATTTCGTTTTGATATCCAATCAGGCAACTTTGCAAGTTGCTTTAAACCAATAGCAGCCTGAAACTCTGTCATTCTGAAATTTGAGCCGGCACTTTCAGTTAACCATCTAAACCCCGCTGGGTGATCTTTCTGAAACACAGCATCGTAGCTGCGTCCAATGTCTTTATACGCCCATGCACTTTTGTAGGCATCTGTGTCCTCTAATAGGAGCATGCCACCTTCGCCACCTGTGGAAATTATCTTATCCTGACAGAAACTGAATATTGATGCATGTCCCCATGCACCAACCGGCTTGCCAGCAACAACGGCACCGTGCGCTTGCGCGCAATCTTCAATCACCTTCAAATGATGTTGATTAGCAAGCGCCATAATTGCCACCATATCGCAAGGACGTCCGCCAATATGTACCGGAATAATCGCTTTTGTTTTATCGGTAATTAATGACGCTATGGATTCAACAGATATATTCCCACTATCAAAATCTACGTCGGCAAAAACCGGAGTTGCACCAACGAGCAACACACAACTGGCTGAAGCTACATAACTCCGGCTGGTAACAATCACTTCATCACCGGCTTTTATATCCAATACTCGCAAGGCAAGCTCTAAAGCCACGGTGCCGTTTGAAAGTGCAATACCATGCTTTTTACCCACTGATTTTGCATATTCAACTTCAAACAACTTACCTAACTCACCGGTCCAATAGTTAACTCTTCCAGAGATTAAAGTCTGTGTCGCTGCGGCTACTTCGTCAGCCTCGTAAAATGGCCATGGTGATAATAAAGGGTGGTTTAACACGTAAATTCAACTCTTATAATTTATTTAAAATTCTTGCTGGATTGCCAACAACCATTGTGCCAGCAGAAATATTTTTTGTAACAACAGCACCAGCACCTACAACTGCATAATCACCTATTTCCAGCCCTGGCAATACAATTGCACCTGATCCTATCAGTACTCCCCTGCCAACCTTAACACCGCCACCTAATACAACATGAGGTGCAATATGAACAAAATCACCCACAAGACAATCATGATCAACAACAGAGGAATGATTAATAATACAGTGGGAGCCTACAGAAGCATCTGGAGCCACAATAGATAGCGCTGCTAAAAAAGTACCTTCGCCAATTACAGATGTCTTGGCCACTACGGCTGCAGGATGGATTACACTAAAAAAACCAAAATTATCCATAGACTTAGCCAAATGCTCTCTTGTTTTGCAATTACCAATTGCAAAATGCAGACTAACGCCGACCTTACCAAGAATATCGGACGTACTGTAAACCTGCAAACCCGAGTTCACTCCAACGGCCCTATCATCAACAAAACCTGAGGAATCCATCATGGCGCATTGCATTGCATCCAATACAACTTTACCATGACCACCAGCACCATAAATATATCGGTTCATCTATGTGTTGTTTCCTGTAAATCGTGACATAGTTGCCTCACCTTCAGCACTAACACCTTCACTTAAAAGAACCTTCTTAACAGTCAATAGCAATATTTTAACATCAAGCCAAAAGGACTGATGATCAACGTACCACACGTCTAATTTAAACTTATCTTCCCAGCTAATAGCATTACGTCCACTTACTTGCGCCAAGCCTGTCACACCAGGCCTTACTAGGTGGCGCCGAGCCTGCTCCACTGAATATAAAGGCAAATATTCCATCAATAGCGGTCTTGGGCCAACTAAACTTAAGTCACCTTTGAGCACATTAAATAATTGAGGTAGCTCATCTAAACTATATTTTCTTAAGAAGTTACCCAGTGAAGTCATCCTGTGCACATCAGCTAGTAGCTGATTGTTTTCATCTCTAGTTGATAGCATGGTTCTAAACTTATAGATATAAAATGGTTTTGAGTTTAGACCTGGCCGTTGCTGTACAAACAATACTGGCCTACCCATTCTGATCAATACTAAAACGTAAGTGGTAACAATTAAAGGCCACAAAACAAGTAAACAAACGAGTGCAACAGTAAAGTCAAACAAGCGTTTCAAGGTAATTCCCGATAGTATTTCAACCAAGCCTCACTCAGCTTTTGGCTTGAAAAATAGTCACTTACTCTTGTATGTGCTGCCGTACCTAAATCAGTACGCAGTTGTTTATTAATTAAAATATTTTCCATAGATAACTCAATCGCTATGATATCCCTAGCATCAAATAGCAAACCCGTTTCCCCCTCTACGACAGCATCTGTAACACCATAAATTCTAGAGCCTATTGTAGGTATACCTACTGCGGCCGCCTCAATAATCACGTTGCCAAAGCCTTCACGATAACTTGGTAAGCAAAGTACATCCGATGCTGCCATATATTCTTCTGGCACTGGTGTGAAGTCAACAAAGTTCACTTGTTTTTCTATACCACTAATAATTCCCCGTATTTCAACAAGTAGATTTTCTTCATCCACACCTACTATTAGCAGTCTGGCATTTTTATGTTTACGCGCAAGATTTGTAAAAGCCACTACCAGATCCAAAATGCCTTTATCGCGATTTAATCTGCCAATATACAAAAAAACAACATCACTATCGCTGATTGAACAAGCTTCTCTTATACGCGCCCTAGCGCTATCATTCATTTTGAATTTACTCAAATCAACGCCAGATATAGAACCTTTAAGCAGCACATTAGATTTTTCTGACCCAACCACGCCCTCGTTCAATAAAAATTGACGCTGAGAAGGGCTATCTACCAAAACATGAGTGCTAAAACTGACGATTAGCTTATCAAAACCTTTGAGTATCATCCTTGCTAGGCCAGTTTTTGTAGCCCAAACTTGACCGGTGAAGGTGTGTATTCTGACCTTAACTCCTGTAATTACTGCTGCCAACATTGCAAGCAATCCAGCCTTAGGTGTTACTGAGTGAACAATATTAAAATCATACTGATTAAACAACCTTATTAATTGCCAAAGTGCTATCAAATCGCGCAAGAAAGATATCTTTCTTTTTATTTTGATAGGAACAACGGTAATTAATGACCCCAGGCCACGCAAGTTATCATCTGCATTGATGTCTAGTGCGACATAAATATCATAATATTCGCTTAGGCGCTCAATTGGTTGTCTCAAGAAAGCATTAATTGTCATGTGAGACGACACAACAAAGCAGATTTTTTCTTTCAAAACTTCCACCAATTGATTGATAAACCATTAAACTTCAACGACTTTAAATATGCAAACACTAGCGTAGCATAGGCAAGAACAATAGCGTAGACGCTAGTTAAACTTTTGAAATGTAAACTCATGAGCAGTGTGAGAAACAACATCCAATTCAATAGCATCATCAAAGCATCAAATCTAGAAATGTGCCAAAACCTAACTAATATAAGTACAAGAAAAATTGTTGAGAAGACAACAGAAATAGAAGATCCTAAAGCGACACCTCCAACCCCCATATACTCCATCAAAAAAATGCTGCCGCCAATATTTAAAACCAAGCCAAGAAATGCAATCAATAAAATTGACTTCACATGATTAGTCGCAGTAGAAAATTTCAATAAAATTGCATTACAGATAAAAAATGGTAGTTGAATTACAGAATACTGCATAACAGTAACAACTTGTGACACAGCTCTAGAATCAAATGCGCCTCCTATAAATAACAAACTTACTATTTTCTCTGCCCATAAAAATAACATACTGCTAATTGGTATTGATATAAAAGTAGCTAGCAACAAGAAAAACGACAGTTCTCGTCTTGCAGACATTATATGTTTTTTTACTATTAGCGTTGAAAAATAAGGCAACATAACAGCAGTAACTGTTGTACTTACTAGACCAGTAATAAATAACACCACTTTACTTCCTAGATTAAATGCAGAAACACTGCCACTAGGCAAAGTCATAGCAAGAAATGTTGACACAGGCGCTGCAAATGCAATAAAAAATGCCGAACTAGCCAACGGGAAGTAGTTATTACAAATCGACGATACTTCAGTGCCAAAAATAGATTGAAATTTAGGCATCAATGAAACTCCGCAACTACGAAGATAATATTGAATTATTGATAAATTCAGCAATTGCCCGACAACCATACCAAGCATAACAGCCATAACACCATAAGTTGATCCAAATAAACTCAAGGTAATTATTGCAACTATTGGAACAATTAGCTGCGCAATGCTAGAAATAACGGCACGACCATTAGCACTTAGTACAGTATTACCTAAAATGACAACTCCACTAAATAATAAAATTAACAATGCCACATTCATTAATGGTAATAATTTAGAATCACTTAGAGACACATCATCAATATGGATTAGATCCAATAAGCTCGAACCAAATAGATATAAAATTAAACACATAAAGAACAGTAAAGCAGTGCTTAAGAAAGAAACATTTGACACCATTGAGCGTAAGTTAACATTACTATAATTTTCACGGCTATAAATATAAGTCGGCATAAAAGCGGCGCCCAGCGGCAACGAAAAAACTGTGACAAAAAACATTGGTATAAGTAAAGCAATAAAGAAACTATCCATTGCCTCACTGAGCCCAAAGACTCTTGCCATCATGATGTCTCTTATGAAAAATGCAATAAAACACACCAGTGTTAATGCCATCACAATCGATCCAGTTACAATAACTTCTTTTCGCTTGGTAGTTTCGTTCTGAAGGTTTATTTTTTCTGTACCAAGTACCTCAGCAGGCCTACGTAACCTATTACGCAAGAACCTCAAAAGACCTATTTTATTTAGGTAAATTAACCACCCCAGTACGCCCAATAATATTAAGATAAATTCATAGCTATAACGCAAACGATACAAGGTGCCAACATTAGCTAATGTAAATCCAAAAAACGTTAAGAAAAAAGTGGCAAAGTAAACTGCAACATAAGCAGCAGGCTTACGATCAAATAAAAGCAATAAAACAATACCGATACTGCATAAGTAATAAACTGTCATTTCCCCTACTGCAACCAACCTAGGCAAAGTCAAATCATCAAACCATGTATTTGGAAATGGCGCAAAAAGACCAACTTGAAGTGCTCTTGGTAAATGCAATACCACCTCAAAAATATTTTGAGGCTTTATTTCTTTATCTATTATCGATTTTGCTTTTGCCTCTAGTCCATTGTAGATTAAACCAGCTCTAGTCTTTGATGCCAACTGAATATATGCTTCAATCCCATCTGGAAGCCAAGTAGAGTTCTGCCAAGCCCACTTTCCTTTCGTGTCCCAACTTGCGTAAGCATCCCCCATACCAACGTTAGATGACGACTCAGCTAATAAAGTAGTAAATTTCATGCCTGCAACTAAAATAAAAGTAGCAAGTAGATAAAACATGAGTAACTTTATTTTTTTTATTAACCTAAAACGAACTAAAGAAATCAAAAGAATTATTAGCAAAGCTAAAAGCGTAGCAACAAACACTATCTTTAAGTTGTATGGGCGGACGATGGCAATCAAAAATACGCCTATCGAATAAAACCCTAAATTAGACCAAAAGTTAACTTCACCACGATCACATCTCAATGCTTTTAACCAGGTTAATAATATCAATAAGGTACCTGCAATAGCAAAACCGTCTTTGTGAATCTGCCCATACCAATTCAATGCTGACGGAAAAATCACAAAAAGTGATGATGCTACAACACCTGCATAAACACCTAATCTTTTGTTAGTGGATACTTCAATAGATATCAAATACACTAACAAGCCACCAGACGCATGCAATATTGCGTTAATTGGGATCATAAGAGCAGGGTCATGACCAAACAATACATACAATGCAGCTAATATTGCTACATTTGCAGAGGTACCAGGTGCAGGATAAAGCTGCCAACTCTCCCAACCGTATAAATTTATGTTATCAGCTAGAGAAATTGCTACAGAATTAAAATAGACTGAATCATGTGCTAACAATCCGCCACCAGCACTATATGTACTTACTAAAGGCACTAGTAATTTTTGAAAAGTTAATGCTGCACATACAGAAAAGCAAAAGAATCCCACCCATAAAATAAGGGGAAAAGTCTTTTGTCTATCTAGTAACTCTTTTTGCTTGTTAAACTGCAACATCTAGTAATAACCTTTTACAACAAATAAAAATGTATAAACAATAGAAAATGAAAAACATGTTTAGATTAAGTAAACTAATTTTTTCATAGAACTCAAGCTTTATAATTCATGTTTATAATGATGAACAATCTCTCGCAAACCATCCTCCATCGAAACTAGATGCCTATATCCGAGCTCAGTCTGAATGTAAGAAATTGGATATGTAGTCCGATTCACAAGGGCATTTACTCTCGAGTTAGTCAGTGGAAAAATACTGGTGCGCCCCAAAGTCTCTGCCAACAGCACTGCTAAAGACTTAGGTATACGAAGCAAAGGAGTAGCCCGACCAAGAGAGTAAGTAATAGTTTCAACAAAATGTTCTAAAGTACAATAGTCAGAAAGATTAAACACTTTGCCTTTTGCTTTATCCATTGTCCCGCATCTCACCAAGCCTTCTACAACATTATCCACATGAATATAATTTGCAGAGGCTCCTGGTTGACCTATGTAAAAAAATAAGCCTTTGTCAATCATAGAGATCATTTTAAACAACGACTGATTTGTCATCGTTGCACCATAAACATTTGAGGGTCGTAATATCGAGTAACTAAACCCAAGACTATCAGCTTCCTCCACAACAACTCTTTCAGACATTTTCTTTGTGATCTCATATTGACCTATTGGTTTTATTGGTGAGCTCTCAGTAATCGTTCCACTAGATGCCTGTCCATAAACGCCAACGCTACTCAATTGAACCCAATGACCAATTCGACCTGCCGCTGCTGCTGCTAATCGTTTAGTTCCTGCAACATGGAGACTCTCCATTACTTTAGAATTACTAACTTCACCAGCACAGTGGTATAACACATCCGTACCGTCTAAAAACGCATGTAAAGAATCAGTACCAATCAAGTCACCTTGAAACCATTTCAATTCTTTAGATATTCTAATTTCATTAGGAGTCCGCCGAGAAAGAACACGAACTTGGTCACCCAGTGCCAAATGCCTAAGTACCAACCTCTGTCCAATAAAACCCGTTGCACCAGTAATACTAACAATCATTGATAACGCTCTCTAAATAGGTAACATGCTTACTTCATCTAAACCCTATGCATCACAATATTAGCGACTAGTAACTTTATAAATAAAACATTTCAAACGCTGAAATGCAACATTCGGAATAGAGAGATACCATGGAATAGCTAATAAGCCAATAACACTTTTAACAGTTCGAATTGCTCTTAATGTTTCAGATACACGATTACCAGCCACATTGCCAACATGTACTCTATAACGAATAAGTGATTCATCAATGCCTAACACGCTATGGTTACGAGCAATTCTGAGGCACATTTCATAATCTTCACGCAAAAGTGAATCCTCAGAAAGAAGTCCAAGCTCATCAAAAACATTACTTCTGATTAAAACACTTGAATTAGGAATAAAATTGCCTCGTAGTAGCTGCCAAAAATGATTTTTATGCACTACTCGACGAATCATCTTAGAAAGTATAGTTTTGTTACCAACAAAAGACTCTGCATTTGTATAACAGAGTGCAACTTCTGGGGATTTTTCTAACAAAGCTACTTGCCTGCTAAGTTTCTCTAACATCCATAAATCGTCATCATCGCAAAATGCAATATACTTTCCCAATGCCTGTTGAATACCGTAATTTCTGTTAACCGCAATAACGCCATTATTAGGATTTCTAAAATAGCGAATACGAGAATCAGTCAATGCTGTTACATATTCTAACGTTCCGTCCATAGACATGTTGTCTACAATAATCAACTCAAAATCAGTGAACGTCTGCGATAGAATAGAACCCAAAGTTTCTGGTAACAAATTCAGTCGGTTATAAGTAGTTACGATTACTGAAACACTGGGACTTTTTACATTTAAGATCATGGAGTTACTCATTCACTTTCCAAAAGCTCTGACGCAGAATAAAAGTGTCGTATCAATTTCATCTTCAATTTGATCTTGCAACACAAATCCTGTTGATTTAAGTTTGGCCGTATTGTATTCAAGTGACGTATCTGCATCTTGAGTTTGTGGCTGAACCCTTTCAATTGATGGAGTAAACCCCAGAACAACATTACAACGAGATGCAACTAACTTCGCCATGTCATAAACGCTAAATTTATAATCTCCGCCAATATTAAATAAACCATCAAGACAAGCGCTTGGTTTCAATGATGTGAAGTGCTCTACACAACGGGACACATCTTGCAAGGTAATAAAGTTTCGTTGCTGTAAGCCATCTGATCGAAGTACCAGTTTACCCGTCACAAGGGCTTGCTTACATAAATCATTGATCAATAACATCCAACAATTCACGTTCATATCCACAGGGGCACCGAATGCGTTAGATAGCCGCAAAACAACACCCTCAATTTCTCCCCGCTGTTGTGCACCAAGAACGGCATTTTCTCCAGCAAGATGAGACGTAGCATAAGGATGGACATTACGAGGGCAGGTTGCTTCAGTGATAGAACCTACAAGAGGGCTATTGTAGATGTGTGCAGTAGATAAATAAATAAATCTCCGCACACCTACTCGACTTGCAGCTGACACCAAGCGCGCAGTTGCCAGCCCATTGAGGTTTAAGGCAGCTACAGGATCTGTGGCGCAATCTTGTGCATTCATACCTGCTGCATGAATGACAACTTCAGCATTGCAGCAGATTTTATCTAGTGCATCACTATCTTCCCAATCAATGCGAACAACTTCTGAATCAGGAAGCCAAGTTGGAGGAATGTCAGCATAACGAGAACCAAGCACAACTTCGTGCCCTACTTCAGAAAGATATTGCCCTAACCTTCCTCCAATGAAGCCATAGCCCCCAGTAATCAGGACCCGCATAAACTAAGGCTACTCATGTAATTTAAACTGACCATGGAGCACCTTTGGCCCACATAGACTCAAGTAAGTCATGATCCCTTTTAGTGTCCATACAATGCCAAAAACCATCATGTCGATAAGCCATGAGTTCGCCAGCTTTCGTTGCTTCCTCCAATGGCTCTCGCTCTAATAAAGTACTATCTCCAGCAATCAAATTAAAGAACTCTGGCTCAACGATAAAATAGCCACCATTAATCCATCCTTCGTGTAGCTGAGGTTTCTCTTTAAAACTATCAACACGATTGCCATCTAACTCAAGCTCGCCAAAACGAGCGGCAGGACGAACCGCAGATACAGTAACCATTTTTCCATGACTACGATGAAATGCCAGCAATGCATCTAGATCAATATCTGCAACACCATCCCCATAGGTCAGCATACAAGTTTCGTTACCAATAAATGACTGCATACGCTTAACACGACCACCAGTCATTGACTCTTCACCGGTGTTGACGAGAGTAACACGCCAATCCACGCTATCTAATTGGTGGGGTGAGACGCTACCAGAGGCAAGATCAATAGTGAAATCGGAGTTAAGTGAGCGATAGTTAAGAAAATACTCTTTAATAACTTCAGCTTTATATCCCAACGCCACATAAAAATCTTTATGCCCATAACTCGCATAGGTTTGCATAATATGCCAGAGAATAGGTTTGCCACCGATTGGCACCATAGGCTTTGGTATAACTTGAGTATACTCAGCTAATCTAGTACCAAAACCACCTGCCAACAAAATCACCTTCATAGAGTCATTCCAAACATTATTGTTAATTCCATTCGTATCTAATAGCTGATAAATCTAAACGCTCAACCTCATTAGGATCATGTGAAATATTCGCGACATTTAGCACAAGACTTTGAGGGTGAGTAAGACCTTTAAAACCAAACCAGACTCCTGGTGGAACTGTAATACGTACATACCGACTCTCGCCTATTTCTTCCACTCTAAAATAGTCTTGTCCATCGACACGAAATACAAATCGCACTTTACCAACAGGAACTATCAGATTCATCGTCATTTGCGTATGACGCTTCCAAGCTTTGACACATCCATCAGCCACCCAAGAAAAATAAGTCTCGCCAAAACCAGCGTAGCCTGTATCAGTAGCCTTCATCGCATGCAATACATCACCTCCAGCAGTATTAATACGCGCAAGTGGTGTAATTAAAATATCATCCAAGCCTACTGTGCCCATGCTAAACCCTCACGTCGGGCAATTTCGGTGTATGCATCAATTTGTAAGTTAGTTACCTTTGAAATTTGCTCTGGCTTTTGGTAGTAGGCCTTATACCATTCTGAAGTCATACGAACAGTATCCTCAAACCCCATCACAGCACGCCAATCTAAATGATGTAGTGCTTTATCGCAATTAAGCTTGAGCAATCCAGACTCATAAGGTCCTGTTGTTGATTTTGAAATATCTAGCCAACGAACCTGATCCCAGTGCAACGCCATCTGCTCCACCAACTCTAGAACGCTATGATTCTGCTGTGCAGGTGGTCCGAAGTTGAACGACTCTCCATGAAGAGCTGGACGTTGTGCTAAAGCAATTGCTTGTGTTAAATAACCACTAAGTGGCTCAAGCACATGCTGCCAAGGCCGCGTGGAGTGTGGGTTGCGTAACTCGACTGTACGATTAGTTGACCAAGCTTTGACGCAATCTGGAATGATTCTATCAACAGACCAATCTCCGCCACCTATAACGTTACCAGCTCTAGCTGAAGCAACCCTTACCAAGCTAGAATCTTTAGGAAAATAAGATTTTATATGCGATTTAATTGCTAATTCCGCAGCACCTTTTGATGCACTATAAGGATCAGGGCCACCCATCGCATCGGTTTCTCTGTAGCCCCAAACCCACTCAACATTGTCGTAACATTTATCACTTGTAATGAGAACTGCTGCGCAAGGTTTTTTAATGAGCCTTAATGCCTCTAGCACGTTTAAAGTACCAATCACATTGGTTTGCCAAGTATCAATTGGATCATCATAGGATTTTCGAACTAAAGCTTGAGCTGCCAAATGGAAGAGAAAGTCTGGCTGTGCGGCTACAACGGCTTCATCTAAAGAGGCTTTATCTCGGATATCTATACGTAAATCAGTAATATCATCGGCTAATCTAGCAGCAACAAAATGAGACGGCGTTGTGAGTGGATCCAATGCTATCCCGACTACATTTGCACCTAACTGCTTAAGCCATGCAGTCAACCATGCACCTTTAAACCCTGTATGACCAGTAACTAGAACAGTCTTTCCATAAAAAGCATTAACTATCATTTTCTAAGCATCAATTCGTTTAATAAGTATCATCGGCAATTTTATCAGCATTGCCATACATCTGGTTACTAATGCGATGGGTAAAAAAGCAAGTGCGACTGCATCCTGAGATATGACTTTATTTAAATGATAGTGGAAATTTAAAAGGCCGCTAAATGACGGTCTTAATAAATGAGAGGACCATAAATACATGACACGAGTCCGATATTTGATTCGCTCAATAAATGTAAGATCTAATAATTTAATTTGCCCGAGTAACAACCGAATAATCTCTTCATATATAACCCTATCCTTAGTGCTACTTCTTATTGTAGTTTTATGTTGGCGAAACTCGTTTAGAGGATTGGAAATGTAAGCAACATCATCTTGTGCTGCCATGCGGAAAAATAAATCCCAATCAGAACAAACTCTATAGTCAGCAGTTAACCCACCAGCATTAACAAAACACTCCTTACGCATCAAAGTAGCACTTAAGTTTGGGATCACACACGAATGAAGTAAAAAACGACTCATTTCATTTTTCTTAATTAAAACATCCTGATAACATTTAGCTCGGAAGGCACTCTCTCTGTTAGTGAAATCATCACCAAGCAGATTTCCACCTTCATCAATCATCAAGCTACGACAGTAGCTAACACTCGCTGAGGGGTATTTATGCATCCCCTCAACTAAACGTTGAATCATATGAATATCACATGAGTCATCACAGTTTGCAAAAATAACAAACTCTCCCGATGACATTTCCACCCCTTGATTACTTACCGTTACCCATCCTCCATTACTCTCACGAACGATTAATCGAACTTTTGGATGTGTCTCGTAGCGACGTAATATCTCAAGACTGTTATCGGGTGAACAGTCATCGATAACCAGTATCTCAATATCTGGGTAAGTCTGATTGATAAGGCTATCCATACGTTGTTGGAGAAATTCAGCATGGTTATAACTCGCGACAATTATACTAACCAATCCAGGGGTTACAGCACGACTCATTTGAACAAGCCTTTTGCTTTTAGCTCTTTTAAACTTTGCTCATAGTTATCAACCTGAACCTGTTCAGATTTAACCCAATTGACGAACTTATGTAAACCTTCATCTATAAATACCGATGGCTTAAATCCTAAAGTCTTTCCAACTTTAGTTATATCTGCAAAATTATGTCTAATATCCCCTATACGAAACTGTCTAGAAATTTTGGTTGGGACAACCTCGCCTAATAGCCGCTGCAAAGTTTCTGCTATAGTTAATACGTCAGTTGCAACACCAGAGCCAACATTAAAAACACCAAGCAGTGGAGTTTTATATTCAACAGCGCTAGCTGTAACCGACACCACATCATCAATATATACAAAATCACGACTTTCTTTACCATCTTCAAATATATTAATTGCACTTCGATTACGAATTCGAGTAGAGAAAATAGAAAGTATTCCAGTGTATGGATTAGATAAAGACTGACCAGGGCCATATACATTTTGGTAACGGAAAGCTATTGCAGATATACCAAGTGCCCTACCAACTGTTAATACCATTTGCTCTTGGTTAAGTTTAGTAATTCCATATACTGAACTTGGGGCAACAGGCGTGTCCTCGTCCGTTGCTAAAAGTTCTGCAGATTTTCCACATACTGGGCAGTGGACAGAAAAGTCCCCCTGCTCCATGTCTTTAGCAGAACGAGAACCTGGGTAGACAAAACCATGCTGACTACATTGATACTTACCTTCACCATATACCGCACGAGAAGAAGCCACCACAATTTTATTAATGGGTAACTGTTCATTTGCAATTAAATCTAGCAACAGTGCGGTGCCACCAATGTTCACGTCAGAATAATGCTGAATAGCATACATTGATTGACCAGTGCCCGTTTCAGCTGCCAAATGAACAACCGTATCAACATTTTGCAAAGATTTAATTAAATCAGCTCGATTTGTAACACTGCCATAAATAAACTCAACATTATGATGAAGGCTGCGAAACAAAGCAGAAGACTCTGGCTCAACCCCATGAATTTGTGGTGATAAATTATCAAGCACTCTGACTTTATGGCCGCTTGCAATTAGGTAATTTGCAAGCCTGGAACCTATAAAGCCAGCGCCACCAGTGATTAAAACATGCTGAGTCATACTGTTTCCAAGTAATGTATTTGTAAAAATAAGATATAGTCGGTAATTTTGTAAGCGCTAATTACACACATGACCTGTTTGATCTGCGAGGTTATTCGGATTTTTTTTATCAATCCATTTTTGCTGTTGCAAATCGAAGAGACGAATGACTACTGCAGGCGAGCCTACAGCCACGCAATAATCAGGAATGTCTCGTGTTACTACCGAATTAGCGCCAATGACTGAATTTTTCCCGACACTTGCGCCGATAATACTAACGCTCTCTCCGATCCACGCTCCAGCTCCAATGACTACCGAACGTTTAAACCGAACGGGCTGATGCATCACTGGAATAGTTATATCTTCATACTCATGTATATTGTCTGAAATATACACGTTGTTAGCTGTTAAAACATTATCGCCAATACTAACAGAACGCACTGATGTAATATGGTTGTTATAGCCAAAGACACACCCATTCCCAACGGTTAGGGCTGCATCTAAATTACCTATGCCATGACAATATAGCCAAGCCCCTCGCTGAAAAAAAGTACCTTCTCCGATACAAATTCCACGACCTCCATCTACTCTGAATGGCTTAACTAAACTAGTACCTCTTCCTAAAGATTTAAAAGAGAATCCATGCGTGAATCTAAAAAAAGTTCGGCAATATTTTTGATAAATACGAGAAAGTAAATTCATCGCTTTAATTGCTCCAGCGAATCTAGTAACTTGGCAGGGTCAACGAACAGAGGGGCAAGTTCTTCAAGTTTTTGCTCATTCAAAGTCCACCATTTAGATGCAATTAGACGAGCAATAATATCCTCAGAAAATCTCAGCCTGATCTGTTTACTTGGATTCCCTGCAACTATTGTATAAGGTGCAACGTCCTTTGTTACAACTGAACCAGCTCCAATCACGGCACCAACGCTAATTTCGACACCCGCCTTTACAATCGCTCCATGGCCAATCCAAACGTCAGCACCAATTGTTGTACAAGGTAATGTCTCAGTAAAAACACGTTTATTTATAAAAAACTTTGGCAAAGGCTGTGCGTTATCATAAAAAACAGGACTGCTGCTAACCATATACATGGGATGATTTGCTAAGCCAATGTTTACATCACTTGCAATAGAACAAAATCGACCGATGTTAGCATTATTTAGAACACTACCTGACTGCACATAGCTATACGCTCCCAAATTCGAGTTTATAAGAGTAACGTCTTCGAACAGTACAGAATATGCACCCAAGTCACTAGTTTTATCAACTTCCGCGCTAGAATGAATAACGCTTTGGGGAAATTTTTTACATAAGATTAATCTTCTAATATAAAACTTCACCCATTTTTTTAGAATATTCAATGTGCGAGCCTTGCATCGTTATTAAGGATGTCATATATAAAAGCCAAGTTCCTCTCTAGATTTTTTCCATCTAAAGGTCCAATATATTTTTCCATCACTTGTTTATCCAAAAATGCTTTAAAACGATCATGTTCCATTTGAAAATCAAAAAAAGCTTGCTTTAATTCTGTTACAGAGTCAATTGTCACAAGCTCAGAATTTTTATCAAAAGGTGGATCCAATAACTCTTTGTCTTTTTTGTAATAAATAACTGGGATACCAAGGCAAGATGCCTCAAATAATGTTTGGGAATAAATTGATATATACAAATCAGTCTTAGCTAACACTTCGCTGATTGGAACTGCCCTAACAATTTCTATATCAAGCTTAGGAAAATATTCATTTACAAATGAGGTATATTGCTCAAGAAATCCATTTGGGCGAACCTTTATAATTAAGTTAAATTTGCCACCCACATCTTTTATTTGCTGAAATGCTGTCAATATGTCATACATAAAATCGAATTCAACAGCTACATGACTAATTAGGTCAAGATTATTAAATCCTGAAGTACCAATACTTACAGTTGGCGTAATTCGGTTAATCAGCTTCTGCTTAGTAGTCTTAACATAATCATCCATTCTAGGATCACCTAAAAAGACTACATTTTTAGCATTGTTGTAATAATGCATTTTTATACTTTCAGAATAGCTATTTATATAAGTAGCATATTTCCCATCATCACAAAACTCCCCGCCCAAAAAACCATTAATGATAAGGTAACTGGGCACCTGCTTGGTCTTTAATACACAATCCACTATAGTTTGTACTAATCCTATATTGGCAATCATTATTTCTAAATCAATTGGTTGTTTTTTTAAATAATTAATAACACTATTCAGAATCTGCAACGCATCCGAGACCCTTGGCTGAATCTGATGCTCAATGACTTTGTATGCACCAGCAGTAGCATCAGTACCATCGCTCAAAAACAAAGATGCACTTCGATCAACTTTAAAATCATTTAGTAACGAATATGCTTGCTCTTCAAATTGTTCTGCCTTACCTCTTATAGGAATAAGGCGCTGAGCAAAGTACGTTCTCCAACTCTTACTTCTGGATAGTGAGGATGTAATAACCTTTATAGTTGAATCTCTCTTCAAATAATCGACAATTTTCTTTGTTGGATGATATATCTGAGCATAGATATTTTTTTTGTTTTTTAACTTGAAGATAGAGTCAAAATAAAAACTACCAATTGAAAAAATATTCACCAGAAAATCCCGCGCAATATTATGCAAATTCCTAGCGCGTAGTGCGTTATGCATATATTGATGAATATCAAAAAAATAGGTCGCTTTTTTAGGAGATATTGAACTCAACGCTGTAAATGTAATTCCCATTTCAAGCAAAATATTCCCTACATAATTTTCACTCTCACCTACATAAATTTTTTCGTATTGAACCCCTCTAAGTTTTTCCAGATTAGCTCGTAATCTAACGTAATAAAGATATTCACTCCAAATTTCAATTCTGAAAGAAAACCCGAAAGGAATTCCTTGCGCGGTAAAAATATCATTCCCATATTTATCGTAATGCCATTTTTTAAAAAAGTCTGAAGCTAGAAAGTTATTCTTCTGCATTTCAGATGGCGAGCATATACCATCAATATAATAAACTTCGCCACCTAGCTCTTCGACTTCACGCTTTAAACCGAAATCAAAGGTCAAAACGAGATCATGATTTGGATCAAACTCTAAAACTTGATTACACCAATAATCCCGCGAGCTGACAATATAAATTTCTCGGCACCTCATATTATGCTTATTAAAAAACATACAACCTAAACTGAACGCTTGCTGATAAGATAAGTATCATTAATATAAAGATGATCAAGTCCAGATAATTCAAAAGTTCTTATTGCGTCACCAATTGTGTCAACAATTGGCTCGCCATGTAGGTTAAAGCTTGTATTCAAAAGCGCCGGAACCCCAGATAATTTACAGTACTCAGAAATTAGCTGATGGTATTTTGGTGCATGATCTTTAGAAACAAATTGTGGCCTCACAGTTTTGTCATAAGGATGTGTTCCAGCTTCAATTTGACTATAATTTTCCAATCTTGAATTAAAGCTGATTGTCATCAAAGGTGACTGTATTGATTTTGGATTCTCAATATATTCCTGATGTCTTTCATCTAATACTGAAAGCGCAAAAGGCATCCAGAAATCTCTATTTTTAATGGCCTCATTAATTTTCTGAACAGATTCGCGAATACTTGGATTAGCCAAAATACTTCTATTTCCTAATGCTCTTGCCCCGAACTCGGCTTGCCCTCTAATTACACCTACAATATCACCATTAAAAATAAGTTTTGCCACCTCACTCATTTCTGCCGAAGCGTTTACAACATATTTCTTAGACAGTTCACTAAAATCAAAACCTTCCATTTCGTCATCTGCATCAAAACCAAGATATAGATGATGTAGTGCTTGGTTATTGTGATGACCTTCGTTTAATAAATAGCATCCACCAATACTTAAACTTTCATCCCCATTCGACCCACAAACATAAAGTTCATCTACTTCATCTAACTCGGCAATTGCCTGATTCATTTTAATATTCATCGCAATACCGCCACCTAAAACAAATCTTGTAATGCCAGTTTCTTTTACGATATTACGCACTAACTTACAAGCAATCTGCTCGGTGTATAATTGTACGGCCCCAGCGATATTATCAAAACGATGAATCTCAAAAGCCTCTTTTAGATATCCATATAGATCTGCTGGTCTATTTTTGTTAACTATCCTGAGTTCGTCCACATCACATATATCCTCTATAACTTTCAATGCTTTTAATACATGACTTGTTTTGGCGTACGGAGCTAAACCCATTACCTTAAACTCGTGCTCATCCGGACGCATTGCCAGAAGCAATGTAGCCATTTTATAGATACGACCCAAATCATTTTCAGCAGACTCAGCTAATAAAGTAAATTTATTATCACTAACCTGCCATACGGTTTGGTTTCTACCGTCGCCCCAACCATCCATTGTTAAGACAATACAATCTTTATCTCTGTATGGTGATCCGTAATACGCGTAATATGCATGGCAAGTATGATGGTCGAGAAATTCTATACTTTCTTTATGAATACCAAGATGTTCACTCAACACCCTAGCGCTCTCTTCTCTATACAATTTAATATCTAATTCTGGGTTTCGAATCACTTCTTCAGTTAAATATGAAAAATCAAAATACTGAACATCTTGATTAAACTGTTCTGCATCTCTTAGCCACAAAAAGTAATCAGTACAATCTTCTCCTCTAAATTTACGCTGATAATATTTTTCACCGTAATAATCCCTATAGTCCCTAAGCGAAAATTTAGTATTTGTTTTAGCTTTAACTAGTACACCTGGGTTATCTATCGTTGTATAAGCAACTCTAGATAAATCTGAACCTTTTATACCTGCTTTTTTTAAACAGTAATCAATTGACTGTTTTGGATATCCTACATAATTTTTCTCTCTGCAAAATCTTTCTTCACATGCAGCAACAATAATTTTTCCATCTAGCATTAAAGCTGCTGATGAGTTATGACTAACACTAAGAGCTAATTGATATACAGGTTTATTCATTACATTAAACTTTCAAATTTTTTTATTGAGTCAAAGTTAACACCACTACCAAACACCCCAACCCCCATCCACCGCCAAATTCTGTCCCGTCACATACATTGACATATCACTTGCCAAATAAGCTACTACACCACGAAAGTCGTCTTCAGTAGCCATACGACCTAATGGTGTTTTTGCCTCGTAGCGCTGCACAAATGCTTCTGGCTGATTTCTGAAGACGCCTCCAGGTGATATGGCATTGACACGGATATCAGGCGCAATGGTAGTTGCCAACCATCGCGTAAATTGAATCAGTCCGCCCTTGGTTGCACCGTAAGCGGCAGGGTTGCTCATGCTGGTACCTTCATACAAGCTCCAGTCAGGACCATACATACCATAAATCGAAGCAATGTTGATTATACTACTACCCTCTGCAGTCTTAAGCATAGGCGCCAGCCCCTGACAAAGATCAAATACAGCAGTAAGATTAACTTCCAGCGCACGACGCCACGTATCGATGGTTTGTTTTTCAAAAGGTACCGCCCATCCTTGTAAATCTGAGGTGCCAACAAAGGCCGCGTTATTTATAAGTATATTGAGTCCCTGGCCACTATTATTTATCCAAGCCATCATTTCAGTTCGCTGATCTTGCTGTTCAAGATCACAAAAACAATGCTCGACTTTGACGCCCCACCGCTCAGCCAGCTGTGAACTAAGACTATCAAAATCCGATCCAGGGCGGTCAATCAACACCAGATCAGCGCCTAGTTCAGCCAGCGTATCAGCCATCACCTTGCCCAAGTAACCTGTTGCGCCAGTAATCAGTGCACGACGACCTTTAAGATTAATGAGTTGTTTAATTGTAGTCACAATTTCTGTTCCCTTATATTCAAAAGACATTCTGCAATCTGAAAGTCTTGCAAAGTATCAATATCAACCGCATGCTCCCTTGGCACTTGCACCATCTGCACACGTCCTTCAAAGATCGAGTTATGAGTCATAACAAATCTGGATCTCGCAACATAAGCTACTGTAGCCATGTCGTAAACCTCGGGCGCATCCTGACGGCGCGTTACAGCTGACTGAGGGGGGATAACCAATCCTACATTACCATCTGCATTTATTCTGACCATATTAAAGTATGGGCTGCGATTAGCATCAGTAACAGTAATTACCACATCTGCATCGCCTTTTTCATATTTATCTAGGCAGTTCTCAATATCGATAGGCAGCCTCATGGGTGCAGTAGCCGGTACTGAAACCATCATCTCTGGCAAAACACCATCCTTTTCACGTAAATAATTGAGTGCATGGCGCCAAGCCAACCACTCGGAACTATCATCGCGGGCAAGTTCTGCAGGACGAATAAACGGTACTTCTGCGCCATACTGACGTGCTATTGCAGCAATCTCTTCAGAATCCGTTGAAACAATAACACGCTCAATGCGTTTAACCGCTAGGGCATGCTCAATTGACCAAGCAATCAACGGCTTTCCACCTAACAGGCGAATATTCTTCCCAGGCAACCCTTTGGAGCCCCCTCGCGCGAAAATAAAAGCTATAGCTTTCATGTACTACCCTTTAATATGTATATTTTAAACTCTTACGTTACAGCCTGACTCTGACGATTTTCGAGCAGCTTCAATAACTTGCAACACTTTAAACCCGTCCTCACCCGTAACCAATGGTGTTTTATGTTCACTTACACAATCTATAAAATTCTTCCATTCAGCCAAATAGCTGTCATCAGCTTGATGTTGATGTCGAAAGAGTTCACGCCACTCTTTTGCGCCAGCTTCAAACAGTTCAACCACGCCAGTTAACCCATTCCAGCGAAGGCTCCCTGTTTCTCCAATCGCCGTACAAAGTCGCGTAGTGTCATGACGAATGAAATCTAAGTTTATCGTTCCGATCAGCTGACCGCCATTACTGTTTGAAGTAAATCCCACGGTCAAATGTGCGGTATCCTCCACATCAATTTCCAAGCTGCTCTGTCTGCTAAGTGTAGATTTTAGCCACTCCACCTCGCCAAAAATCCATTGCAAATAATCAAGTTCATGGCTAAGTTCAAGCAACACTCCACCACCCAGCTCATGCCTTGCCGATACACTTTGCCGATAATCACTATTTGAACGCCATGATGGCAAATACTGGCCAATTTCACAGCGTACAGATAAAACTTTTCCAATCACCCCTTCTTTCAACCTGTCGCGAAATATCTGTAAGGATGGCAAAAACCTAAGGTTGTATCCAGTCAGCAAAACTATGCAATGCTGTTTGCAGGTTAAAAGCAATTGCGCAACGCCATCTAACGAAGCCGATAAAGGTTTTTCGATAAGAAGATGCACGCCTGACTCTGCCAAGGCTTGTGCAGTAGCAATGTGAAAAGTAGCCGGACTAGCAATAATCGCAATTTGCGGCACAAAAGCAATAGCTTCATCTAAATGACGAAAACTACCGTTGGCGTTATCAGGCACTACACTACCTGTCTGATGTCGCAATACTCGGATGTCTGCCGTGGGAAACAGCTCTCTTGCCAACCGCAAATGGCGCTGCCCTATACTACCGAGGCCAACTATGAGAATGCGGTTAATCGGCACGATAATAATAGCTTGTTAATATAAACATCATAATTGTAGATTCACTTTTCATTCATGTTGACTGCTATTGTTAGCTTGTTTTAAATCATCCGGCCGCCCAACATCCAGCCACGGCTCATGCATCGGATAAGCTACAGTAAGCTTATTTTGTACTTGCAAACGCTCAAATAAAGTCGGCATATCGCAATGCTCATCGGCAGTCAAAACACTTAGCGCACTTGGATCAAGTGCATAAACGCCAGCATTAATGTGGCTACGGGCAATGGGTTTTTCTTCAAAACCGACAATTTCAACACCTTGAGTTTGCACCACACCAAAGGGATGTTGCCACTCAAAGACTCGCACCGCCATAGTGGCCGTCGCGCCGTATCGTGTATGAAAATCTAGTAGTTCACCATAGCGAATGTCAGTAATTACATCACCATTAGTTACCACAAATGGTGCATCTGGCCGCGGATTAAGCAAGCCTAAAGCACCGGCCGTACCCAAAGGAGACTCTTCTCGCAGGTATTCAATCTTCACACCTAGGCGCTCACCATTGCCAAAATACGCTTCAATCATATGACCAAGGTAATGGATGGCGAGTACAAAATGGTTAAAACCCTCAAGCTTGGCACGGTCAATAATGTGTTCCATCATCGGTTTACCAGCGATGGGTAATAATGGCTTAGGACAATTTTCTGTATGTGGTCGTAACCGTGTACCCATACCACCGGCCATTATCACCATCAAATTTGAGCGTGTAGGTGGAGTAGTAATTTCATCCCAAAGATGCAAGCCAACAACATGATGTTGTTCATCAACTACAGGGATCTGTTGAATCTTGTTCGCCACCATCAACTGCATTACCTGTTCACGTGCCAGTTCAGGCGGCACGACCAGTGCATTACGATGAATCACACTAGTAATAGGACTATTGAGATTCAGACCCTTGAGTAGACCACGTCGTATATCACCATCTGAGATGGTACCTTCCAACATGCCCGCTTCATTCGTCACCAAAATAATCTTGATAGCGATCTGATCGAGGTTGCGGATGGCTTGCCCAATGGTGGTATTGGCAGGCAAGATGGCTTGGCGCCAGATTTGTTCTGATGCACTCATCTAAAATCTTTCCCGTAACAACTCAAAAGCCTCAGCAGCTTTAAAACCAGATGCAGCACCTCGTAAGGTTGCTAGTGCACGAATTGCCTCATGGCTACGTGGGAAAGGAAACTCCCCAAGTTCTGATCCGTAAATATCCATTGCCCGCAACTTATCGGCAAGGTGCGGCTCAATATTGATAAAAACATTCGGCCGAAAACCTTGCGCTGCCCCTAAACCAAAATCCGTTTCAGATAGTGTTTCGTAAGCTAACACACGTTTTACCGACGGATAGCGAAACCACTTTGTACAGCTTGCTGTAGCATCGAAGACCATGCGGTGGTCGGTATGAACATCAGACGGGTGTGGTACAAACACCTCTTCTGGCTGAAAAATCTTGAAAACATTTGAAACTGCACTGACTAAATCGCTCATTGATACTTGATCGAGTCGGGTTGTCGGAAAGTTGAGCTCAAATACTTCATCAAAACCAAACAACTCGGTAATTAATGCAATCTCGTCAGATCTTTGCTTGACCTTTTCCGCGCTCCAACCAGAATCAACGCTGACAGAAGAGACTATCAACCAAGCGACTGTTGCACCCTCGGTTTTGCGGCGCAGCAGTGTACCGCCAACGCCGAGTACTTCGTCATCTGGGTGTGGAGCGATTACAAGTGTTTTCGATTTCAACGACATTAGTAAGTGATCTCCTTGATCAGTAAATTATCATCAATAAAAACCGATGCAAGAATATCAGCAATACGGGCAGACGACTTACCATCCCCATATGGGTTTGAGCATCTAGCAACAGTGCTACGGTATGCTTGGTCATAAACTGCCAGTTTTAAAGCTGCGACTATCTGATCTTTATCGTGAGGAACAAATTGAACATTTTCAGCATGTAGGCGACCACGCTGTCTATTGCCAACATTTATTACAGGTAGGTTAAGTAATGGCGCCTCTAATATACCAGCGCTAGAATTACCTAACAAACAAAAAGCCCGCCGCATTAAATTTACAAACTCAAGACGTGGAATATTCTTCGCCGCGTATAAGAATGGTAGCGACTCATATTCGTGAATGGCTCGAATCATCTGCTGACCACCAGCATCAGAGTTGGGATAGCTGACGATTGTCTTAATACCAAGTTCTCGTATTGCCTCCAAGCTTGCTTTCATTTGTTCGTAAGCCTGATCACTTTCCGTTGAGATAACATGCTGGATGAGCATGATGAACGGCTCACCCTCCTCAATTGAAAACCCAAGACGGGCAGACAATTCGGCAACATCAATAACCGGGACTTCAAGTAAACGGTCAAGCCCTGGGTTACCTACGTCAAAAACACGAAAAGCCTGCTCACCAAGACGAATGATGCGTTCTGCACTTTCGCTATTGGTGACGAAGTGCAGATGAGCCAACTTGGTCACAGCATGCCTAACTTGATCATCGACATTGCCAATGACGCGGTCGCCACCACATAGATGCGCAACCGGAATATTCATATAGGCACCCACCAAAGCAGTTGTCATTGCCTCTTCACGATCCCCCAGAACCAGTAGAATGTCTGGCTTTAATCGAGCGACAGTCTGAACTAGCCCCTGCAACTGTATTGCGAGTCCTTTTACACGACATGAAGCTTGATCGCCATTGAGCAAACTTTCAATCTCATCGGCAACCGCGAAGCCATCTTTATGAATTTCATCAACTGTATGACCGTAAGCATCCGACAAATGGGCACCGGACACAACAAGTTGCAGATCAAGATCAGGGTGGTTGTTAATGGCTCGAAATACCGATGACATGATGTCGTATTCAGATCGAATACCAGTTACACCTAGAACAAGTTTCTTTTTTTTCATTACGCGGCAACCTCTGAGGGTAGGTAATTTTTCCATGCCGTTCCACAATTCAGCATAATATCAAGCGCAGACAGATAATTAATAAATCCTGCTTGTGTGGCTTGTTGCGGGTAAGCTTCAGGCAGAACGGAAGCTTGGTAAATAATCTCAACCCCTGCGTTTTTAAAAGCTTCAGGTTTTAGATAGTTTTCACCACCAAGCCCAGAAAGATAGCGTGTGGCGCCCACCTCTAAACAAAGGTTAAGCACCAGATCTGAGGCATTGCCAGTTGCCTTCATCTGGCTACTTCTAAGTACAGGTGTCTGTATATTCATCCAATGCATCATCATGGAAATAACCTCAATGTTAAGTTCGCAAAGTCCTTCCCATTCATGCATATATATGGCCTCAAGCTCCTTCTCATAGTCTTTGAACGCATGCGCTTTCCCATAATTATGCTGGAGTGTCTGCCAGTGCTTGCGGCGCCAAGCCGTACTGTTATCAATTTTAACATCAAATATCTTCTGCCCAAGTTGCTGCCGTACAGGCACAGTGAGCCAATGAGCGCCTTGCGCAGTCTTGATCTGATTACGATTCTGCAGGCCATTTTTCTGAAAATCCACCGTGTCGAGAATAATAAATACATCACTTTGATTTATTTTCAAAAAATAGGGAAGCCATGGCAAATACTGTGGCTGATGAATACTTACCTTCATTGCTGCACCCTATTCTCACCCAAGTTTTTGATTGCATTCTTGAGCATTTTTGCCACGTAAACAGCATCATCTTCGGTCATTCTCTGATGACAAGGCAAACACAGATGACGACCTAAAATACTTTCCGTTGTTGGCAGCGAACCATCAACCGTGCCATAAAGACTACGAAACACCGGTTGCAGATGGAGTGCCGGTTGATATGCCCAATCTACTACAACACCAGCATCAGCCATTTTTTGCGTAATCAACTCACGATCCAGTGCAGGATTAAGCAATAGAGGAACCTTCCAGAAAGAGGAGTTTTCTAACATCTCAGGAACAATCATGAGCAACTCACTCTGTCCAGAAAGTTCGCGCACATATACAGCAGCTAACTGACGCCTTTTATTAAGAAACTCATCAAGGTGACTCAACTGGACCCGCCCAAGCAATGCAGACATCTCGGTCATCCTGACATTTCGACCAGGAATAACATATTGCTCCTTAGCTGACCTCATATCTCTTCCGCGATTCTGAAAACTACGCGCATAATTTGCCACGTGATCATCATCAGTGGTCAGCATACCTCCTTCACCAGAGGTAATCACTTTGGTCGGAAAAAATGAAAAGCATCCAACATGTCCGAAAGTACCAGCTTCGCGGCCGCTAAAACGAGCGCCTGGAGAGTGAGCCGCATCTTCAATAAGAAAAAGTCCTTGATCATCACAAAATTGCCTAAACTCCAAGATGTCAGGAGTAATCAGTCCAGCCATATGAACAAGTATTACACCTGCTGTTTGCGGGGTAACCCGACGTTTAACATCATTAAGGTCAAGACATAAGGTCGATTCTGAGATTTCTGCAAAAACTGGCGTACCACCAACCAAGTGAACAGCCATCCCTGTTGCGATAAATGTTTCAGCGGGTACAATAACTTCGCGTCCAGCAGCACCTTTAGCAAGCAATGCCGCTTCAAGCGTAGATGTGCAGGAATTCATGGCAATTGCATGTCGAACACCGATTCGTGCTGCAAACTCAAGCTCAAAAGCTCGAACATTCGGCCCCATACTCAATGCTCCATCAAGAATAGTATCAATTTCTCGATGAATCCATTCCCGATCTTCAGCACTAAAATGAGGATCAGCCATATTAATTTTTTGCATAATTTACCACCGGCTTATTTTTTTCCTGCCTATGTTTCGCATATTGCCGGACGGCATCGATCAAGTCACCTGGGTGAAAATTGAGCAATTGTCTTGCTCTGTCGATGCAGAAAACAAAGTCATCTTGTGGTGATGATTTTGTAAGTAACTTTATTTGACTAGTCGACTGAAGTTCTTCACAGACGACCGTCGCCAATTGCCATGCAGAAACTAATTGCCCAGAACCAATATTGACTGGCAAAAACCCAGGTGTATCCGGACAAATTAAGGCAGCCATAATCGCGTCGATTGCCTCATTTGCCGGTAAGTAATCACGACGAACCTTGCCTTCAGAAAAAAGTTCGATATCCCTGCCTGCTAGCGCCTGATCGATGAGGTAATCTACAATTCCGCCTCCATCAACAAACCCACAAAAACGCATCACAATATACTGCCCTCCATAGCGCTTTTGAAACCAACGTAGCCAGTTCTCACTATTGAGCTTGCTACAAGCGTAAGCAGAGCCATCGGGCTGTGTTTGAAAGTCTTCAGTTACCGCAAAATGATTTGCGTTGCCATATACCACCTGAGATGAAGCGAATATGAAACGGTTAGTGCGATTCGTAAGTGCTTGGAGCAGTCTAACCGTTGTCTGTTCATTGGCAAGCAAAAATAAGTTTTCGTCATTACCAGCCCCCAGAGTGGCTCCCGCCAGATGTACAGCCGCCTCGATTTCCGGCAAACCATCCAAATCAAGACCATCTTGCGCAATATCTCTTACGATCCATTTAATTCGAGGATTTTCCGCATAAGCAGCTGGTACTAAACTACGCGCAATCGCAATGACATCAAGCTCCTCAGCTGCCAATCGCTCTACTAAGCGGCTTCCAAGGAATCCAGAGGCTCCTGAAACAAGAACCGCCATTCGCTATATCCTTCTGAGAACCAAGTGATAGCGCGAGGTATAACCACCACGCAGGACATTTTCACGGCGAACCAGATTGCATTCATCAATCTCGAACACACCCTCGATCATTGTTTGAATTTTAGCTAAATTGAAATAAAGCTGAATTGTTCCATTTTCATGAGTAGTGTTTACTATTTCCTCACCACTAAATTCTCGCGCATGTTGCGAATCGTCCCCAGAAATTAGATCGCAATAGAATAGACCGTCAATAGGCATCACTCGCGCCAGCTCTACACAAGCCGCTCTCGCTATTTCGAATGGCATGCTATCAAGAACCCCGTGACTAACTGCATAACGAAAGAATCCATCTTGCCATGGCAGTTGACGGACATCGCCTTGCCGAACCCTTTGTTCCACTTCCGGTAAACCGTATTGCCTACCCCATTCTAGTGCCACCTTGACTGCAGCGTCGGACAGGTCAACCCCATAGGCTTCCAATCCCATTTCGTGACAATACATGACGTGCCGTCCAATTCCGCATCCCAAATCCAACACGCGTGCGTTTTCATTGACATCCAACGCTACATCGCGAAATTCGTTTAACCCAATCCTTTTGCGGATAAATTTTGAAACAAACCGAACAACTTCCTCGTGCGGATAAAAAACAAAATTATCTCGATTTTCGTAAGACCTGTCCCACTCGCCTTTATTATTATTCACCACTATCTCCTAATCAGAATATTTCATTTTTCAAACGCCAATTTCCATTCACTTTGTGCCAGATATCATGGTTTCGCCAACGCTCTTCACATTCCCGAAATTCAGATTCGGTTAGTTGGTGGTATTCGAGAAATTCTTCCAAATACTCATGCGGGAACTCATATTGCTTGCTCAATACATGTTCCACAGCCTCTTCACGGGACATGCGGCCATTCCATATCTGATAACAACACTGATCAGTGGGGCGCCAAAAACCAAACTTAAGAAACTTAAACCAGATATGAATTTCGCATAGCTTTTCATCAATATTGTCATAATCGAGAATATTGCCCGACAAAGGGCCCTGTCGTCGAGGCTGGAAGCCAAACTGCTTAGCGACGCCAAGGTGCTTGTATCCATCCCACCAATGGTAATAGCCGAGATAAATACTCTTTATTTTCCGTCGTTGAAATTCGTCTTTCTCCGGATTGATATAAAAGAAAAGTTCATTCTCATCAACCCGACCACTCAAGAGATCATCGAAACTACTCTCACGAAACAAATCGTTACTAATCAGATCTTCAGCTGATCCATCTTCTTCAGAAGATTTAGCAACATTACCACCGAACTCTACAGCGACATCCTCACCCCATACAACCAATGGCGCTCCGTAAAAAAGTGCAGCGCGGGCTACTCCAGCAAAAACAACTCGATGGTCCCCATACCCAGGGTTACCTATCTCAAGAAGTGCTATACGACGTATTTTCTGAAGTGTGCTTGGTCGAACTGACACTTTCAATAAATCTATACCAAGATTACTAACCATTGAATTGAGATTAAGGATACCTTCAGGTGTTTGCAAGTGAGGCACAAGAACAATACCCAGTGTTTTCAGGTTATAAACACGACTCATCATATACGCTTGATATATACTATCTTTACCTCCGCTCACTGGAACTACACATTCATAACCATTACCATTCGAGCCGCGAACTTGATCACAAAGAGCTTTGAGACGCTGCGCTCTAGCATCCCAATCTATTAAATGCTTCTTCTCAACAGATCGACAGGCGCTGCAGATTCCTTCGTGATCAATAACCAAACCTGGCTTAGTGTCCGGCATTACACATCGTTTGCAATATTGCATAATCATTCTCAGTAAATTTTGTTACGCTGCCATGTACGATGCGTCATACCACCAGTCGGCTGATCTTCTATGGCACCGTAGTTATACTTATCTATGTAACCGCGTCCCATCAACACATATTCATTATCTGGTGTCTTTGGCTCAGCACTAGATGTAATCTGGTAATTACAATCTTCGATTTTACCAAGCCTCGCTGCATCAATCCCTGCATCAACTGAGTGATTGATAATACTGTCACGCAATGACCATTCACCCGATGCAGCCTGTTGCCAGATGCCTGCATCACGCCGATTCCAAACAGAATCGAAAAACTCCCGTTCGCTCATACCAGCCCAATTCAGAAAAAGAGGTAAGTCGGTAGGTTTACGGTTAGTATATTCATGCACTTTAGCAATGCCTTCTTCTCTGGTCATGCGTCTTAAGCGTATTTCACGCGAAGCATGATCTGTCACTTTAGAATATCCATATTTCAAGTATTTGATGTAGTCGTGTACACCAGCCGAATGGAAGCAATGCACATCCTCATAGGTGTTAAATGTTCGCTGCTGTATAGCAGATTCATAACCATATGTATCTATCATGAGTTCATGCTGTTTTTTAGCATCCCACCGAATATAGTTACTTAAATAGAGACCGCGCACACCGACCGCTTCCAGCTCGTTATCATATGGATAAATAAATGGTTGTACATCTGCACGACTAATACCAGCTGCCGGGTCAATCAGATCTTCCGCAGCGATCCCCATTAACCCATGCTCCTTGCGACAACGCTCAGTCATTTCAGACTCATCCAAGTGAGAAAACATACCTGTTTGCTCAGACCACGGCTGCACGCCCCAAATAATGAGCGGTATGCGAAAACGAACTGCCACCTGTACCGGAAATGTTAGGTACCCTGCAAGAGCTTGCCAGTACATGCTTCCAAATTTCTTAACTGTATGCTTGGTAATGCGCTGTAAAAGCTCTGGTGAAAGAGTTGATGTGACAATGTCACAATCAAATACCGTTGCAAGATTAGCTAGATTCCTGATCCCGACTTTTGTGTTGTAATGGGAATTATAATTAACCAGTAATGGATTCATTCCTAAAACATTCTTCACTGTATGGACAATAAAGTAACTGTCGCCTCCTCCGGTAACTGGAACGATACAGTCGAAACCCTTGCGTCCAACTTTCTTTCCATTCGCGTAAACTATATTTTCGAGCATACGAAAACGAGCGTTCCAATCGAGTAAGTCTTTTTCCTCATGAATTCGGCATCCCATACAAACACCCTGAGCATCAAAGACCATTCCATAAGGATGATTACTTGGATAAAGACAACGCTTGCAATAAATCATACAAGACCCTTCGCACCACGTTTAAGCTCGATATCAGCCAAGCGATTATCAGAGAGCATGATCAAGCGCCCACTCTCGTCAAATTCATGCCCCATGTATGTAGCATCACTGTCAAGACGGATATCAACCCCTGATTGCAGCAAATGAGCCTTGGCAACAATTGTGCTGTGTTCGATGTAGTGAAAAATGTTGCCTGCTGCTACAGCTGAGGCATGACCTTCGATAATTCCAGGTGCAAAATGCATATAGCTACCTACTCCACCACAAGCAATTACAGGTATAGATACTGAATCGCTAACGCGCCTGATTAACTCTATGTCATAACCCAGTTTAGAACCATCGCGGTCAATTGAATTAAGAAAAATTTCACCTGACCCAAGTGTTTCAGCTTGCTTTGCCCATTCTTCTACAGTCAAGCCAGTGGGGTTCTTGCCCGAATGTGTATAAACTTGGTATCGACCATCTTTTTCAAGTCGACAATCAATAGAGACCACAACGCACTGATTGCCGAAAACATCGGCAATTTCAGAAATAAGCTTAGGTCGTGCTACTGCGTGGGTATTGACTGCCACCTTATCTGCCCCAGCAGAGGTGATTTTTCGGACGTCATCAACAGTACTGACACCACCACCAACAGTTAACGGTACGAAGCACGAACTAGACAGCAATTCTAACAACCCTGTATCCAAGACACGATTTTCTGACGTTGCGCTCATATCAAGAAGGACAATTTCATCAACATCCCACCTTGCAACAAACTCAATCGGTAGCTTTGGGCGACCAATAGGAAGATAGCGGTTAAAACCAATACTTTGTACTAACAAGCCATCACGAATTAAAAGACAGGCAACTAGTCTTTTCTTAAGCACTTTTTAGCTCCCCCTTTTTTCACTAATTGACTCGACAAAATCAATGAAATTACTCAGCAGTCTAAGGCCTTTACGTTGACTTCTCTCAGGATGAAACTGGACACCAAAAATCCGATCCCGCTGCACGGCAGCCGTAATATCCTCACTATAGTTTGTGGTGGCTGAAATGTATGTTGAATCACACTCAAACCGATAAGAATGAACGAAGTAGAATGCACTCTTATCTGGGATGTTATTAAACAATGGCTCTCGCATGTGAACAGAAAGATCATTCCAACCGACATGCGGAAGACGTAAATCAGTTGATACTGGAATTGACCTAACCTGACCTGGAATCAACGAGAGACCTTGATGGCTGCCACGTTCATCAGAGCTATCAGCCAACAGTTGCATTCCTAGACAAATACCAAGCAACGGTTTCCTATCTCCTAGTGCAGCTTGTTTTAACGGCTCAATTAACTTACGTCTACGCAGGTTAGTCATCGCTTCGCCAAAAGCACCAACACCAGGGAGAATCAAAGCATCAGCTCCTGAAAAAACAGCAGAATCACTTGACACCTGAACTTCGACACCAAGATGTTCGAGTGCGTTACGCACAGATTGCAGGTTACCCATCCCATAATCGATGATACTAATTTTTGTCTTGCTCATATTTTTTATTATACTTAAATTTTATTATACTTAAATTGAAGTGTGCGCATCGATCACTCGCTCAGAGTGATCAATTCATCTACAAAGAAATCACGCTGCGCTTTTTTACCAACAACCTCATCCCATCGCATCGGTGATATACCAGTGCCAGGACGTTTAGCCGCTAGATTCACAACGGTAAATGTTTCTCCAACCTTTATCGGCCTACTTGCTACTAGCGACTTCCGGGCCACAAGCTTATTTCTGGCTTCACTTGGAGTTACCTGTTTAACACCATCACCTAACGCTGTTTCAATATTCCGAATAGCGGTAACCATAGCCTTCAACTCATTTGGTTCAAGGCTCGCTTTATGATCAGGTCCAGCTAGATTACGGTCTATCGTAAAATGCTTTTCAATGACGCTTGCTCCCATAGCTACAGCTGCAATTGCCACTTCTATTCCGACAGTATGGTCAGAATAGCCAACAGCAACACCAAATGCCTTCTGGATACTCTGCATTGCACGCAGATTAACCTCACGCATAGGTGTTGGATATTCAGTAGTGCAATGCAGAACTGTTATATTAGTGCGTACTACTCCTGCCTGCTCAAGCACTTCAATTGCCGCTTCAATTTCACCCATATTTGCCATTCCAGTAGAAAGAATGACAGACTTACTAATAAGACCGACATGGCGCAAGTATGGCAAATTTGTAATCTCGCCCGATGGGACCTTGAAGCTATCCAACCCAAGGCTAGCTAGCATATCCAAGCTTTCGACATCAAAACCAGTGGAGAAAAATCTGATATTACGCATTGCACAATGTGCAATAAGCTCTTTGTGCATATCTAGCGTCAGCTCTAACCGCTTCAGCATTTCATACTGAGACTCTTTAATATCGGTAGACTCGTTTTGATAATCAGCTTTTTTTGCAGTTCGAGTTGCTAGCCGATCAGCTTTAAATGTTTGGAATTTTACGAAATCCGCCCCAGCTTCTGCTGCCACGTCAATCAGCTGCTTAGCTAACTCCATGTCACCATTATGGTTAACACCCGCTTCTGCGATAATTAATGTACGATTTATCATGTTTTACCATTACCTACAAAGCAAGTATCATCTGCTAAATTATGACGCACTGACAATCCCATTCCTACTAGACATCGCTTTCCTAGAGAAACACCCTCTTTAACAGTACTTCCGCTACCGACAAAGCAACCTGTACCAATTTTCACATTGCCATTAAGAATAGCGCCTGTGGATATATGGCTGTGACTTTCAACGATTGCATCATGCTCTATCAATGCGCGCGTATTAATGATGCAGTTGTCGCCGATCTTAGCGCCAGCATTCACTATAGCGCCATGCATCACAACAGTACCCGAACCAATAATGGCATGACGAGATACAAAAGCTGTTGGCGAAATGATAGCTGGCAATTTAAACCCAAATTCAACTGCTTGTTGATAGAGTCGAATACGTGGCGCGGCAGAATGGATCTGACCCACGGCAATAATCGCATGTTGATGAATTTTTGCTAGCTCCATTAAGCTAGCATCTGCTGCAATTACAGAATACCCGAGGTGTTGATCATACATTTCCTCTTGCTTACCAACCAAACCAGCTATATCGTACTGAGCTTGTTGCTCAATAACATCGATGCATGCGTGAGCGTGACCTCCTGCACCAATTAAGATTATGCTTGGCTTACTCATTAAGCTAAAGAGGCCAAGCCAGAGCTACTAGGTATATTAATCAAACGCTGAGCAAGTGATTGTGCACAACTCAAATCCATATAAGGACAGCTACTGAATGGTTTTAATTCGTTCAATAATATCCAGACTGGTCTTGTCATCAATCCAGCCTCATTAGTAGCTTTCAATATACTATCTCTATGATTGGCTTGTTCATCCTCCAATAACAAAGCCTGCAACCAGTAATTGCTTTGACATTGTTCAGGCTCAGATACTAGACTCAAGCCTTTGACTGAAGAAAACGCTAACTCGTAACGCTTAAATAACTCCCTTTTCATATCAATCATGGCTGGCAATTGCTCTAATTGCGCACAACCTAAAGCCGCATTAATGTTAGGCATTCGATAATTGTAGCCAATTTTATCATGACGATACTCCCATGCATGAGGTAGTTTTGCTGTAGTAGTGATGTGCTTAGCGTGACGGGCAAGTTCTGAGTTGTTAGTCAAAATAGCACCACCACCACCAGTAGTAATCGTTTTATTACCATTAAAACTGAGGGCACCCATTAAACCAAAGGTTCCTGTGTGTTGCCCATGATAATAGCTACCTAGAGATTCTGCTGCATCTTCAACCAAGGCAATATTAAAATCGTTTGCTATGGCCATTAAGCCATCAAGATTGGTGGGATGCCCAAAGGTATGCATAGGAACAAGTGCCCGAACAACTCGTCCAGTTTGTCTGTTAACACAAAGATTGGCACGCTGTTCTGTATGAGCAATGAGGTAATGCCGCAACTTTGCAGCATCTAGCCCCAAAGTGCTTTCCTCACTATCAACAAAATGAGGTACTGCACCACAATAAGCTACAGCATTAGCTGTAGCAATAAATGTCAGCGCGGGAATCAACACCTCATCATTGGCTTCAACACCAGAGAGTTTTAAGGCAATATGCAACGCTGCTGTGCCATTAACAACAGCAACAGCGTGCTTAGCTCCAGTAAAAGTAGCTAAATCAGCTTCAAATCTATCGACAAACTTACCCACTGAGGAAACAAAGGTGGAATCTAAGCACTCTTTAAGATAAAGCCACTCATTACCATTGAAACTGGGCTCATGCAAAATTACTGAGCCCTCACCTACAACAGAGCGAACTGCTGTAACAACCTTATCAGACAGATTGTTTTGAACATTAATCATGTCGTTCATAGGTTATAAATATCCGCTTTGTAGCCGCGTAGGTTATTGGGCTGTATGAACCATTCCGCAGTTTTGGTTATTCCGCGCTTGAATCCATCACGACCAGCAAAGCTAGGCTGCCAACCAAAAAGTTGGTTAACCTTAACATTGTCTGCCCACAATCGCTCAACTTCCGAGTTATCAGGACGTAGCCTAGCTTCATCTGTAATGATTTCAATCTCCGCATTCATTGCTTCAGCAATTAACTGGGCCGTGTCACCGATAGAAATTTCAAAATTACTGCCAAAATTGACAACCTCACCCAAACCAGCATCGGAATTCATGGTAGCAATGAAAGCCTCAACTGTGTCCTGCACAAAATTGAAATCACGCGTAGGTGATACTGCACCGAGCTTTATCTGACGGCAACCATTTGCAATTTGTGTAATGATAGTTGGGATTACAGCGCGAGCAGACTGTCGCGGCCCATAGGTGTTAAATGGTCGCGCAATTACAACAGGTAGCCCAAAGGACGCATAAAAAGAGTAGGCTAACTGGTCCGCTGCTATTTTAGTAGCAGAATATGGGGACTGCCCTTGCAAAGGATGCTCTTCAGTAATTGGAACGAATCGTGCTGTCCCATAAACCTCACTGGTAGAAGTGTGAATCAATCGCTTGACACCGAGTTCACGTGCTGCTTGTAGCACATTTAAGGTACCCTTGATATTAGTATCAACATACGTATCAGGCGAGTGGTAAGAATATGGAATGGCAATGAGTGCAGCTAGATGCAACACTACATCACACCCCTTCATTGCTTCTTTTACCCCATGTGGATCACGGATATCGCCTGTAAATACTTCGAACTGGCCTTTTACATCTATATCGCAATGGTCTAACCAACCCCAAGAGTTAAATGAATTATAAAGCGCAAAAGCTCTTACTTTATATCCTTGACGAACAAGAGCCTCAACTAGATGAGAGCCGATAAAACCATCAGCACCTGTAACAAGTATTGTTGAATTGTTTTTAGTTTGATTCATAAATTATAGTAATTATTTTATACTGATTGGGCGACAATTTCTTTATAGGTTCCACTGCGCTTAACAACGCCATTACTGAGCTCTACAATTTGCGTGCAGTTTTTCAGAGTGGTCAGGCGGTGTGCAATGATTAAAATAGTTAGCTCTTTACCAAGACTTTCTATGGCATGCATTACTGCTTGCTCTGTTTCGCTGTCCAGCGCACTAGTTGCTTCATCGAATATTATAACATTGGCTTGCTTATATAGGGCTCGTGCGATGCCAATACGTTGTCGCTGTCCGCCTGACAAACGCACACCTCGCTCGCCCACAAAAGTTTGATACTTATCTGGCCAAGTTTCTATAATATCGGCTATTTGTGCCTGACGAGCAGCGAGCATTACCCGCTCATGATTAATTTCATCTACTGGTATTCCAAAAGCGATATTCTCCTCAATAGTATTATCTGCAAGAAATATTGCTTGTGGCACATGTGCTACATGAGCTTGCCAACTACGACAATTACTCAAGGTAACCGCTTGGCCGTCCACCTCTAGCCATCCATCGTTAGGTTGTAACAGACCCATTACAACATCAAGCAATGTACTTTTGCCACTGCCAGTTGTCCCAACAAACCCAACGCGACTTCCCTTAGCGAGCGTAATAGTCAAATTTTTCAGAACCCAAGGCGTTGTAGGACTGTATCTAAATGAAACATCTTTGAGGCTTATATTTTGCTCAAAAGCTAACGGTTCAATGGATGACTGAACAGAGTAGCTTGGTAATGGCTGATCAAGCAACTCCAGCGTGTCTTGCAATGTAGACTGTGATCCAGCAATATTTGTCCATGCGCCATATGCTTGCTGCAAAACTGGCAACAAACGCTGTGCACCTAGCGCTAAAGCTCCTAAAATAGGAATAGCTTTACTAACACCCTCTGATTGCTGAGCAAGTGTATATGCTAATGTTGCAATAAGAAGCATGCCTAAAGCTTCCATACCATAACGAGGACTTTGACTAATAAATAGATTATTACCCTGAGCACGCCTTAGTGGCTGATCTGCGTTACGGTAAGTTTGGCAGTAAACATTTTGACTTCCATCGATTAAAACATCACGTATTCCACCTAAACCTTCTTGCAATGACTTAATGACATTGGTTGACTCTCGAGCAACACATTGACTATCTATAAGCAACCGTTTGCGTGTAAGTCTAATGATAAACACATAAATTAAACCAAATCCGCTAAAAGCGACCAATGCAATAACTGGATCAACATAAAGTAAAGCTACAAGAATCGCAGTTAACATGATCGAGGCACTAATCAAGGTTAATGCTGGAACAATTACCCCATAGATTACGCTATTAGCTTTAGTTGAAATCCCGCTAATCACTTCACTACTATTACGGGCAACATGAACAGAATATGGTTGATAGAGCGTACGCCTGTAGATGTCATTACTAAGGTCAGCACCTGTTGCAAATGAAAGACGCGTGCTAGCCCAGAGCAATAACAAACGCATCGCACCTGCACACAAAGCTGCAATCCCAAAAAAAACTGTCAATGGTAACAATAGCTCACCGGCCGATGTTATTCCCATAGCATCTATAACAGGTTGAGCAATCGGATGCTCAAAAACACGACTTGGTGCAGTTAAAATCGCAAGAAAAGGTAAAATAGCACCAATACTTAGCATCTCTGAAAATGATGCTAGCACCATCAAAATAAGCAGAATAGCAAACTGCCACTTCCGGCGCGTATTTATATGTTGCCAGAGCTGTTTCAATAGATGTGGTATTGATGTGGTAGTTTGCATGTAATTATTTAGTTTTCTACGCTACTAAAATTTAGATTCGCCGGAAATATCCGCTTCTGATTGAAGACTTTTAATTTCTTGCTGCAACAACTCAAACTGCTGCATCTTGTATTTTAAGAAACTTAAAGTTATAGATGCTTTTTTTTCGATTCCGTCTGGGGTGAGCAAATACATATAAGCTAACTTATTTTTGCTATTATGAAAATTTGTTACTTTCAACAAACCAACTTTAATCAGTGCATTAAGACAAAAATTCGCTTTACCTAAGCTGACACCCAATTCTTTTGCTAACTCTCGCTGACTAATTTCAGGATTGCTTTCAACTAGCTTTAGAATTTTATAACGATATTCATCTGTCAACATTTACTAGCCCGTTCATTAATTGAACACACTAAAGTTCAAGTGTATAACACAGGTTAAAAATTGCATAGGTTTTTTATGAAAATATAAAATTGACTAATTACTTTGCATAACTTTTCAAGTGCTTTGTATTAACGTGCGTATCGGTGTAGAAGAGCTAATAAGCCCCACCCGTAAACTTCTTAATGTCCCTTAATTGTCTTTTTGTCGGCCGCCCTGCTCCACGATCTCGCTGTGCAAAGTCATGCTCGCCCGTGAGTTTTGCGTTTTCACGTTTAGCTATGCTTTCTATGGTTTCAGAATACAGCAGCGAGGCTTCTGGTGCGCCTTTGCGTATATTGGATAGTGCTTGAACATTGACTTCAATTTCAAAATCTCGGTTACGAATGTAAATTACTTGACCTATGTGCACTTCTTTTGCTGGTTTAACACGATCTCCATCCACGTGCACTTTGCCTGTATCTATCGCGGTAGTCGCTAGGCTACGGGTTTTAAAGAAACGCGCGGCCCATAACCATTTATCCAACCTGCACTTGTTATCAGTTTCATTTGCCATTTTAATAATTAAGTATTAGTTAGAAACTGGAAACAGACCTTTTAGGTAGATTAGTTTCTAATATCTTTTTAAAATCATTGAGTGCTACTTCAGCTAGGTCATTGATTTCTGGCAGGCTACGATTTGTGAGATACAAAATACCGTCAGCGACATTATTCATCGTAGCGATATGAAATTGACCATTTTCGACTGCTTTAATCACTTCATCACTTAGCATCAGATGACGCATATTGCGCTCAGGCATGAGCACACCTTGTTTACCATCTAGGCCTATTTCTTTACACACTCTAAAATAGCCTTCAATCTTCTCATTTAGGCCACCGACTGGTAGCACTTCACCATGCTGATTAAGCGCGCCAGTGACGGCAATGCCTTGTTTAATGGGTACTTGTGCCAGTGATGAGAGTAACGCGAAAAGCTCCGCGCAAGAAGCTGAGTCACCATCCACACCGCTGTATTCTTGCTCAAACACAAGCGAGGCTGTGAGGTTAAGTGGATTTAATAGCGCAAAGTTAGTATGTAGCCAACTTTGTAAGATCATCACGCCTTTATCGTGCGTTGGGCCACTCATACTCACTTCACGATCAATCGTTAGCACACCGCGACTACCTGGGTAGCAATTCGCAGAAATGCGAACTGGTGACCCAAAACTTGCTTCAGATAAATCAATATGCGTGAGACCATTAATCTGGCCGATACACTCTCCATGCACGCTGATAATGAGCTCTTTATCTACGATGGAATCTCGCATATGCGCCTCAATATAGCTGTGGCGTGCATATTTGCGTTGTATTGCTGACTTTACATCTTCAATACCAACTAATTGGGCACCACGCAAATTAGCGGCGGCGGCGCTTTCTAAAAGTAATTTTTCCAGTACTGCAAACTTAGTGCTCAGTCTTGTTTGATCTTCAATTAAGCGATGCATTGCCTGTAACAAAATAGCAACGGCTTCTGCAGTAAAGTGTCGGCAATGATGTTGACGACACTTGTGAGCAATAAAAGAGGCATAAGCCGCATAGTTTTCTGGCGTTGCTTTTACTTGATCAGCAAATTCTATTTTGATAGGGAAGTAATCAAAGAAATCTGGTTTAACACTTAATAACTCGTAATAGTCTTCACGGGTGGCAATCAACACAATTTTGACTGAAACCGGTATTGCTGCTTGTGCGCTAATCAAGCTGCTACCTTGATTGCTACTGCTACTTAAGTCTTCAATCTGCAAAGTGCCATTACGTAAGAAACGATGCAATTTCTCAAGAATATGTGTTCCATTTTGCTCATCAGCAAGAATGTCGCGTAAATGTAGCAATAATGTACCGCCATCAGCACGCATCAGGTTGCCAGCACGTAAGCGCAAAAAGTCTGGAATATTACTCGCTTCGCCGGCACCTTCTATACCGCCAAACAAGGATTGTAAGCTAGGGTCATTATCGTAAAGCACTGGCGCATGCTGTGTTGCATGATGCTCTACTAACACGTTGGCACGATAGCGTCCAAAAAAACTCTCAGAGATGAGTGCTTCAAGGTTACTTTCGCCATCTGGGCTGGTTGTTGGCTGCCAATTCTCTAATGACTCTAAAATATCTTTTTTCAGCGTATTGAAGTAATGCGTCGGCATTTTGTCTGGCTCTATGAGCGTAAGACTGGCTTTTATGACACTTAACTGGCCATCAAGAAATATCTGCAATGGTGAAATGGAGTTTTGCTGCACTTTGGCTTCTAATAAACTTGCAAGGTCTTTTGCGAAGACGCGCACAAAACTATCTAACGCTTGCTTTAATTGCACACCGGCACCAGCCGGCAATTTCATGAATAGAGGCTTTCCGTTGCCTTCGAACTGATAAAGCGCCAACAAGTCACTTGCTGCTGGCCACTTTTTAGCTGCATCGTGCATCACACTGGTCATCAGCGTAGTTCTACCTGACCCTGGCTCACCTAAAGCAAGCAAATTAAAACCAGACTGCTGAATACTTAATCCAAACTCTGCAGCTTTTTTAGCCTCCGCTTGCGCAACCCATGCTTGATATTGAGCATTATCCTGCGTTTCAACAAGCAGGGCTGAAGTATCAACAAAGCTGAATTGACCCAATGACACATTCAGGGTTAGCTCTTGAGGTGTTAATGTTTTTTGCATATTATTTTTCTATCTTCCAACGGTCACGGGCCATATCGTCTGCTGATTTTGCCTCTATCCAATGCTCACCTTTTGAATTCGCTTCTTTTTTCCAGAACGGCGCCTCTGTTTTAAGATAATCCATCATAAACTCGCAAGCTGAGAATGCGTCTCCACGATGTGCGCTACTCACTACAACCAGCACAATTTGATCGCTAGGTTGCAATGTGCCAACGCGATGCACAATTAAAGCATCGAGGATATTCCAACGTGTTTTTGCTTGATTAATAATCGAGCTTAAAGACTTCTCCGTCATGCCTGGATAATGCTCAAGGGTAAGTTGAGTCACGTCATCACCCTCATTCAAATCGCGCACTAATCCTACAAAGCTAACAACCGCACCAATATCCTTACGTGCTTGGCGCAGTTGATTAATTTCTAGACCAACATCAAAATCTTCTGTTTGCACTCTAACTGTCATACTTTTACCGATACGCCACAAAGCATTATCATTTAACCACCAGTGACAGGAGGGAAGAACGCAACCTCATCACCATCGTTGATTACCGCTTTATCATCAACAAGCTCGTGATTAATTGCTGCTCTTACCTTAAGTTTTCCCATCAGCATCTGCCCCCAGACATCACCGCGTTTGGCGAGAAAAGCTTTTAATTTAAGAATAGTAAAAGACTCATCTGGTAACTCTAAATCTTCTGTAGAGTACTTTAATGTTTCCTTGAGTCTTGCAAAGTAAAATAATTTAATTTTCATTGGGTTACTTAACTAAGTTAATCTGTTTTATCATCGATAATGTCTAACAAATCGGGTGTGTTTTTGGTTAATTCCACACGTTCGATTTGCGCAAATCTTTGTGAAATCTTCTGGCTAGAAATATGCACGTCCTGTGCATTTTCATGCGCCTGCCTAATGTTGTCAGCAAGTTTTTTCATACGTAAATCAAAACGTCCGAAATCTTTACTAAGCTTGCCTAACTCTTCTTTAATGACGTGTACTTGCTTACGCGTTTCTACATCTTTCAGCACTGCTCTGGCAGTGTTCAAAACGGCCATCAAGGTGGTAGGCGAAACCACCCAAACACGTTTGTTCATCGCATATTCAATGACATCTGCATGATAGGCATGCAACTCTGCAAACACTGCCTCCGCAGGAATAAACATCACTGCACCATCGGAAGTGACATTCGAAATAATGTATTTAGTGGCTATGTCATCGACATGCTTCTTAACGTCTAATTTAAATTGCTTTTCTGCAAGTAGCTTTTCTGCATCACTAAGCTTGTTATCCAGCATGCGGTGATAGTTTTCAAGCGGAAATTTACTATCCACGGCAACCACGCCAGTAGGTTCAGGTAAAAACAATGCACAGTCAGCACGTGTGCCGTTTTCAAACGTGTGTTGCATCGCAAAAGAATTTACTGGTAACACATTGCGTACTAACGCCTCTAACTGCACCTCTCCAAAGGCACCACGCGAGCGCTTATCACCCAACAACTCTTGCAGACTCACCACATTGGTGGTTAAGCCATCAATTTTCTTTTGTGCTTCATCAATCGTTGCGAGGCGCGCCATTACATCTATAAAGGTTTGGTTGGTTTTCTTAAAGCCCTCATCCAAACGCTCGGACACTTTACCGCCAATCAACTCAAGTCGACCATCTACTGACTTAGTCAGCGCCTCAATACTTGCAGTCAACTGCAGTGTTGCATTACGCATGGTTGACTGGATTAACTCTTGCTCTGCTTTACCCTGCTCGGCTAATGTCGTGTGTAGTTTTTCCAACACGGTTTCACGTGTTTGAGAAAGGCTGTTGTTTTGTGCAAGTTGCAATGTCTGCATCGCATCACGCGTTGCTTGCAACTCTGTAGCCACGCTAGCACGCAAACGCTCACTAGTTTCATTAGTGGCATTACTCAAGCGATCACCTAGCTTATTCAGCCCATCGTTAAAGTCTAACAACATAGCGCGATGCTTTTCTTCTAACTGCTGGAGTATAAGAATATTGCGATCTACTTTGCTTTCACGCCACATCTGCAATAGAAGTAACAAAAGAATAACAAATGAAATAATTAATATAATGATTTGTACCATAAGCTAAATTATACCCGATGCTTGTTTAGCAACTCTATAAATTCATGGTTTAAATAGATGGGATAAGATAGATTGCATCCGCAACAGACAAGCGTTTGATGTTTATTGAGTAAGATGTAATTCACAAAAGTTTAAAAAGACCATTTTTAAAATACTTCAGACTGTGCCAAACTTAAAATTATTATTAATCTTGTTAGGCTTATCGTGCTTAAACTCAAACTACTCATCAATCAGTGGCTAGCCAACGTTACACGCAGGCTTCATAACAGCTTTTATTTATATCTAAGCGCGTTGCTCACAGTGTTGGTTTTATTAGATGCCAGCGTGTTTCATGTTGGTGAAAACATGCGAGATCGCGCGTTTGATATGATGGTGAAAAATCGGATTGTCGTACCAAAACCAGATGCTGATATTGTGATTATTGATATCAATGAAGCATCGTTAAGTGCAATGTCTGCAGAGTATGGTCGCTGGCCTTGGCCTAGACAAGTATTGGGTGAATTTTTAGAAAACATTGAAGCACAGCAGCCTAAAGCAGTGGTGTTTGACATACTATTTAGCGACCCTGATGTTTACAACCCAGATAGTGATGCATATTTCAATGAGGTGATTGCCAGTACTCAAAATACGTTCTTTCCAATGCTACGGCTTTCTGAAGCGAGTGATGAGTTAAGTCAAGTCACACCAGACATGATTCCCGGCATTAAGCGTGCTGAGCTAGCTGCAGATGAAAACTCCACAACCAAACCGATTGCAATCGTTCTGCCACATTTTGAAGCGGCCCTGAACTCGCAACACCTAGGCACTCATAACATATATCCAGATAAAGACGGCATTGTGCGTGAGTACAGACTTTGGCACGATGAAAATGGTTGGGTGTTACCTTCTCTACCCTTAGCTGTAGGTAAGTTTGTAGGAAAAAGCTCAGATACGCTTCCACAAAATATGTTGATCAATTGGCGAGGAAAACCCTTCACCTACCAATTTGCATCATTTAGCGATGTTTACGCAGATATGGCAAACAAGATAAAAAAACGCCCTCCAAATGAGTTTAAAGACAAGATAGTCATTATCGGCTCAACTGCACCTTCATTGTTTGACCTTAAAGCAACTGCGATGGCAAAAGCCCACCCAGGGGTAGAAATTCTTGCCACGGCGATTGATAACGTTAAACATGATGATTATTTAAAAGTGTGGCGCGGAAAAACGCCTTATATTTTAGTAAGCTTGGCATTAATCTGGCTCACGGCGATGGCATTTTTCCGCAATGTGGACCGAGACAAAGTAACGACAATTTTTAGTAGTAGCCAAATTATCCTGATTACTTTGTCTTATCTTGCCATTAACTTTACAAACACCTACTTAGATCTGACAGGCCCAATTGCTTGGGCAATTATGTATTTTAGTGTAGCTAAAATCTACGCACTAGCTAATGACCGTGCAATGCAGCGGCTTTTAGCAAATGACGTAGAATCAGGTAAAAAAGGTGCAGCGATTCTACTGATGCCAATTATGTTTGAAACGCGCGAACCACTGAGCGATAGCATACTCAAAAAATTACAACATAAAATTGAACAGGAAATTCAGCAACAGGGTACAGTAGAAATTTTAAAGGGTACACAAAGTGGTATATGGGGTTTGTTTAGCGATATGATCATTGTGAGCTGGGCATATCGACATGATGATGAAGCAACAGCGACAAAAACTGAACAAGCCGCTAAGCAACTAGGCGAACAACTTAGCAGATTAATTCAGAGTACAGGTATTCCTGCTAATACAACTGCGCGTTATATCCTGCATACAGGGGCACTCAACACTGAAAAACCGATGGCAAACCAATGGCGAGGACTATTTGCACAAGCCATTATCAAATTAGATATTTTAGAAGGTGAAATCCAATGAAACATTACCTAAAGCAAGTACTAATCGCGGGCAGCCTAATCCCTATACTTTACGTAGGCATGAGCTCAGCAGCCGAAAAAGCTAGTGCGCTCAAAAATGACAGCCTACGCACAGAACCATATGCCGATGCAAAAATTAGCGGTAGTTTTGTACGAGGTGAGAGCTTGGAAATCATCAAAAAACAAGGCGCTTGGTTACAAGTAAAAGCAAAAAAAGGCTCAGGCTGGGTACGTTTGCTTTCTGTAAAACGTGGCGTGACAGCAAGCAGTAATCAAGCAGCTGGTGTGTTAGCCGTGGCTAGTGGTCGCGCAGGTACTGGACAAGTTGTATCGACAACAGGTGTCCGCGGCTTAAGTGAACAAGAGTTAAAAGCCGCTAAATTTAATGAAGAAGAAGTAAAAACATTAGAAAGCTACACCTTAAGTGCTGAAAAAGGCCGTGCTTTCGCTAAAGCTGGAAACTTAAACAGCGTTGCTTTTAAAAACTTAAAAGAAGTGAAAGGTGGTGCTCAATGAGCGCGAATCAAACATCTCCAAGCAAGTCGTCTACACAGCAATTTCGTCTAATTTCAATCGTAGTTGCGGGCATGCTAGGTTTTACCAGCTCACAAAGTGTGGCTTTTGATTTTAAAGGTGCGCTAAAAGATGCTGTGGAAAAGGAAATCAGCCAACAATCAGAAGGCTCAACAGCCCCTACTAACGCTGTAAGTACAACTGAAAGTGCTAAATCCAACAATTCAACAGCTAGCTCCGAAGCTACGTTCAACTGGAAAAATCCGAGCACCGCAGAAGAAATTACACTGGGACGTGAAATTGCTGGAAATTTGCTAGG
>Ga0208759_100080_pt1 | contig 33840 bp, 29 predicted proteins | sample LakWasM123_LOW14_2_FD_183935 | JGI IMG/M metagenome (GOLD analysis project Ga0208759, IMG submission 183935) | Freshwater sediment methanotrophic microbial communities from Lake Washington under simulated oxygen tension - Sediment Metagenome... | ecosystem: Environmental > Aquatic > Freshwater >...
TTCATCCGGTTCAGGATGGTGCAATGCTCATCAAATTTCCCCCCTCCCTGTTCGCGGCAATGGCTGTTTCCGGCTTGTTGCTCGGTTGCCAATCCACAGCGCAACCCACCAACATGCCGCCCTTCGGTTCGCTGGCGCAAATAACCTCCATCTCACCCGACGCAAGCCAGGTTCTTCACCCGGGGCAGCAAGTCAGGCTGAAGGTCGACGTCAGTTATGTGCTGACCTCGGCATCGGGAACGATCAAACTTCTCGTTCTGGCAGCCGACAGTTCTGAGCTTGGCCAGGATGTCAAGGTGATCTCCAAGGGAAACGGAAAATCCACACTGGAAACCCAATTCACCGTCCCGGGCACCACGGAGATTCGCGTGTTTGCGCCGCTGATTGTTCAAGGAGAAAGCTCGGGCTCCGCAGCGGATGGCCGATCCTACAAGGTGCTGCCCCGTTGAAGATGGTTCCGCCAGCGCTGCCAACAGGCTGAGGTCAAGGTGCCTCGGGAGGCTCCAGCTCTTCCGCCTGCCGAGCCCTGGCAAACAGATCCCAGGCCGCCATGAACATCGCCGCGATCACGGGGCCGATGACAAAGCCGTTCAGGCCAAACAGCGCCATGCCGCCCAGCGTGGACACCAGCACCACGTAGTCGGGCATCCGCGTGTCTTTGCCGACCAGCACCGGGCGAAGAATGTTGTCGACCAGGCCGATCACCAGCACGCCGAAGGCGATCAGGATCACCCCCTTGACGATGGCGCCCGTCGCCAGGAAATAAATCGCGACGGGCAGCCACACCATGGCCGCCCCGACAGCCGGCAGCAGCGACAAAAAGGCCATCAGCGTGCCCCACAACACCGGCGCATGCACGCCCAGCACCCACAGGATCAGGCCGCCCAGCGCGCCCTGGATCAGGGCCACCACGATGTTGCCCTTGACCGTGGCGCGAATGACCGTGGTGAACTTGGCCGACAGCTTGCGCTTGACATCCTCATTGAGCGGCACGGCATCCTTGATGCGCATGACCAGGGCCGAGCCGTCGAGCAGCAGGAAGAACAGCAGGTAGAGCATGACAAAAAAACTGACGAAAAAATCGAAGGTGCCTTGCCCGATGTTCAGCGCCTGCGTGGCGAAAAACTGGCTGCCCTTGGTCAGCCCTTCGGTGATCCGCTGCTGCACCAGCCCGAAGTTGTTCATGCCGAAGCGGTCGAGCAGGCCGGTGATCCAGGCCGGCAAGGCCTCGTAGACCTGCTGAAAATAAAGCGCCACACTGAGTTCACCCGACTGCATGCGCTGGTAGACGCTGCCGCCTTCCTGGATCAGCAGCCCGGTCACAATGCCCACCGGCAGAATGACCGCCACCAGGATGATCAGCAGCGTGAGCAGCGCGGCACCAACGCGCCTGGCCGGCATGGCCCTGAGCACGCGCAGGTACAGCGGCTTGAACATGATGGCCAGCACCGCGCCCCAGAACACCGCGCCGTAAAACGGCCAGAGTATCCAGAGGAAGGCCAGCGAGACGGCCAGCAGCAGAAGCAGGAAGGTCTTGTCTTCAAGCGCGGTGGATTTCGCTGCGTCGGGGAGGTTCATGGGTTCACGGTTCCTGCTGAATGGGGGGTATCGCCCGCCGCACAGATGGCACCGGGAAGGCCGGCTTCCGTTTGCGCGGTGAAGCTCTGCCTGATGATCACCTCCATCGAACGGCTCGCTCGCCAGTCCAAAGGTTTGCAGCTTGTGGGACAGGCCGGACAGTTGCTGTCAGCGGGCAACCCGAACCGCCGGGTCAGCGCAAAGAAATGTGTCCCGCTCCGCCAGGGATGTAAAGTCACGCAACACCGTGCAACCTTGCTGGCGCCGACACGTCGATTGGCGTTCAATGGAGCTCATGTTTGCCACTACCGTCAGGAAACCGATGACTTTGACCACAGCCTCCCGAGGTTTATCCCGTACCCTCTTCGCCCTCGCCACCGCAGCGGGGCTGCTGGCATCCGTGGCACACGCCCAGCCAGCCACCGCAGCGCCAGCCACACCGCCGGCGGTTCAGTCACAGCCTGCGCCGGCCGCCTCCGTGGTCTCGACGGCCTCGGCCGCTACCGAGCCCAAATACACCGCCGGGGACATCGCGCGGGCATTCAGCTTCATGGACACCAACAAGGACGGCAAGATCAGCCGAGAGGAGGCCTCCGGCTTTCGCGGCGTGGCCAGGCACTTTGATGAAGCCGACACGAACAGGGACAGCAACCTGTCGCACCAGGAGTTCGAAAGCGGGTTGAACCAGGCCAAAAGCCGCTAACCCGGACGACGCGCTTCCTGGCGCTCGAATCGCCATCCTGTTTCTAGCTTCCTGCCGCCCTTCTGTCATGGCCTCCAGGCCAGTTTAATTTTCTGGAACAGTGACCAGGAACTTTCCTGCCGCCATCTCGCCGCAAGGGCTGCGGACACAAGCGCGGTGACAGAAGCACTGAAAACCGGTGCGGGCCCAAATCTCCTCCGTCTTGCCTGACGCGAATAACGAGTCACCCCTGGGAGATTCCCTTCTTGTGTAGTCGCAGCTTCACGCGGTCGCCAGGGGTGCTTGTTGGCCAGATTCCGGCGCAGCAGCTTCTTGCATCGCTGGGGATGTCTTGCGCGTCTGCATCAACGCCCGGTTCAAAAGTTCTCAGGGCCAACTGGGCAGGGAGAGCAAGCTCTGAGGAAAAATATGTGTTAATGTAACATTCGTATCCTCTAGGTCAGTAACAAAAAAGGCCGTGGTTTCGCAATGAACGAACTCGTCCGACTGGTCGTTTTCTTACTAGATGGCCAGCGCTATGCGCTCCCATTGTCTTGCGTCACGCGCATTGTTTGTGCTGTGGAGGTCATGCCCATTCCGAACGCGCCGGCCATTGTGTTCGGTGCCATTAACCTGCAGGGGAGCGTGATTCCGGTACTCGATGTCCGGCAACGTTTTCAGTTGCGGCGGCGGGAGATCGGTGTCGCTGACCAGTTCCTGATCGCGCAAACCCTCTGGCGATCGGTGGCTTTGGTCGTCGACGAGGCTCAGGGACTGGTCGAGTGCGATGCCTCCAATGTGGTCAACCCGAACCTGATCACACCCGGTCTTGAGCAGTTCCAGGGCGTGGTCAAGCTCGATGATGGCCTGGTGCTGATTCACGACCTGGAAAAGTTCCTGTCGCTGGACGAGGCGCGCGCGCTGGATGAAGCGATGGAGCACGCCGAATGAAGGGCGGGGAAATCCAGCAAGCGCAGTGCACGCCGCCATGGCCGGCACTGAGCGAGTTCATCGCCCAGAAGATGGGGTTGCACTTTCCGCGTGAGCGCTGGGACGACCTCAAGCGCGGACTGGCCGGCGCGGCGCAGGAATTCGGTTTCGACGATACCGCGGCGTGCATCGACTGGCTGCTGGCGAAGCCGCCGACACCCACTCAATTGCAGGTGCTTGCGAGTCATCTGACCATCGGCGAAACCTATTTCTTCCGGGACCCGCAAACCCTGGAAGCACTTGCCGGCACCATCCTGCCCGAACTGATCCGTGCCCGCAGGGGCCGTGAGCAGCGGCTGCGCATCTGGAGCGCGGGCTGCTGCAGCGGCGAGGAGCCGTATTCGCTGGCGATCCTGCTGCACCAGGCGCTGCCCGACCTGCCGGACTGGCAGGTGACAATCACCGCGACCGATATCAACAGGCAATTCCTGCACAAGGCTGTCGCAGGCGTCTACGGCGAGTGGTCGTTCCGCAATGCGCCGGAGGGGCTCAAGGAGCGCTATTTCACACGCACCGCGGAGGGCCGCTACGCCATCGTGCCGCAGATCAGGAAGCTGGTGAACTTCGAGCACCTGAACCTGGCGCAGGACGCCTATCCGTCGCTGGGGACTGACACCAATGCGATGGATCTGATCTTCTGCCGCAATGTGCTGATGTATTTCACACCGCAGCAGACCCGCACGGTGATCGGCAAGCTGCGTCATTCGCTGCTCGAAGGCGGCTGGCTGGTGGTGAGTCCCAGCGAAGCATCGCATGCCCTGTTTCCGCAGTTCCTCACGGTAAATTTCCCTGGCGCGATCCTCTATCAAAAGAGCGCTGCGACGAGTCCTGCGACGCTTCGGCCAGAACCGCAATGGGTGCCGGAACCTGTCGGCGAGCTGGCCGGCCATGTCGCACCGGAGAGCGACGCAGCGGCGCCGTGGTGGCTGCCGCCAGCGGCCGCTGCACCAGCAGACCCCCCGCCGGCTGCGCCACCGGAACAGCCCGCGCCTGTGGAAACAGCGCTCACGCCCGCTGCCGTGGCGCAGGCGCTCTATCAGCAAGGCCTCTACTCGCAAGTGGTTGACACCTTGCTCGCCGCCCTGGCCGAACATGCACCCGGGCCGCCGGCATTTTCACTGCTGGCCCGGGCGCTGGCCAATCAGGGCCGGCTGGCTGACGCGCTTGCATGGTGCGAGCGCTGGATTGCCGCCGACAAACTCGATTCCTCCGCCCATTACCTGCGCGCGGTCATTCTGCTGGAGCAAGGCGACTTCGGGCAGGCGCGCACCTCGCTGCAGCGGGCGACCTATCTCGAGCCTGGCTTTGTGCTGGCCCATTTTTCGCTCGGCAATCTCGCACGCAGGCGCGGCCATCACGGCGAATCGGATAAACATTTTGCCAACTCGCTGGAGCTGCTGCAGCGTTACCAGGCGGACGACCTTCTGCCCGAATCCGACGGGCTCACCGCCGGACGGCTCACCGAAACCATCACGTCGATGACAGCACTGGAAACTTCTCCATGACGGGCGAGACCCGTATTTCCGCCGTGCCTGACGCCAGGCACATCCTGCGCGCCCGGGCGCAGGCGCTGGCGCGCCTCCCGGCGCGCGCCAGCGCCGAATCATCGCTGCAGTTGCTCGAGTTCCGTCTCGCGCGGGAAAGCTATGCGCTCGAGACCCGTCATGTGCGCGAGGTTTATCCGCTGAAGAACCTGACGCCGCTGCCCTGTACCCCGCCGTTTGTGCTTGGCATCGTGAATGTGCGGGGCCGCATCACGCCGGTGATCGACATCAAGAAATTCTTCGACCTGCCCGACCAGGGCTTGACCGACCTCCACCGCATCATCCTGGTTCGCGGCGACGGTATCGAACTGGGCCTGCTGGCGGACGTGATCGTGGGCGTGCGGACCCTTCCCGTGGACAGCCTGCAGGCCTCGCTGCCGACCCTCACCGGGATCCGGGCCGACTACCTGAAAGGCGTGACGGCGGACCGCCTGGTGGTGCTTGATATCGACCGCATCCTGGCGGATCCGAAAATCATCGTTCACGATGAGGTGGACATCTAAACACAATACGGTTCAATTCAGCACCACACCCCGTTCGGGTCGAAATCAGGACGAACGGTTTCATTGAACGGTATGGCATCTCAATACGAACAAGCAAGGGAGGGCTGATTCATGAAATGGAATGTCGGAACCAAGATTGCCGCCGGCTTTGGCCTGGTGCTGGTGGTTTTTGTGATGGTCGGCGCAGCGTCCTACCATGCGACGACCCAGCTGATCGAGGCATCGAACTGGCGCAGGCATACCTTTCGGGTGCTGGCTGATCTCGATCAGCCGACTCTTTTTCTAAAAGAAGTGGAGCTCGGAAATCGCAGCTACTATCTCACGGACCAGGATCGGTTTCTCGAGCAATCCCGGGCCGCGGCGGCGAGCATCGACCCGGTCCTGCAACAAATTCGAAAACTGACATCTGACAATCCGCGGCAGCAGCAGCGCCTCGACGTCCTGGAGCCATTGATCAGGAAGCGCCTCGACTTTGCCGCGGAAACGGTCAAGCTGTACCGGGCCGCAGGGCAGAAGGCGGCCATCGAGCGCGTCAGTAGCGGCGGCGGCAAAGCAATGAACGATGAGATCCGCAAGATCCTCGATCAGATGCAGAGCGAGGAGACCGCCTTGCTCAAACAACGAACCGAAGAGTCGGATGCCAATGCCCAGAACGCGAAATGGGTCATCGTGCTCGGCACGCTCGCCGCACTGGCGCTCGCGACACTGACCGGCCTCCTGATCACGCGCAACATTTCGCGGCCGCTGCAGGGGCTGACGGCCGCGGCCGAACGGATCACGATCGGCGATCTGAGCGTCCAGGTGGCGGCGGACACACGCAGCGACGAAGTAGGCGTGCTGGCGCGGACCTTCGACCGCATGACCCAGTCTCTGCGCGCGATGGCGGGCGCTGCCGAACAGATCGCCGCCGGCGATTTGCGCTCGACCATCCAGCCCCAGTCGCCCAACGATGTCCTGGGCAACGCCTTTGCGCGCATGGTCGAGAATCTGCGCGCGCAGATTCGCGACCTGGTGGAAGGCGCCAACGTGCTGGGTTCGGCGGCCAGCGAGATCGTCGCGTCGACCACCCAGCTGGCCGCCAGTGCCAGCGAGTCGGCGGCGGCGGTGAGCGAGACCACCACCACGGTGGAAGAAGTGCGGCAGACGGCGCAGGTGGCCAGCCAGAAGGCCCGGCTGGTCGCCGACAGTTCACAGAAAGCCGTGCAGAGTGCCCAGAGCGGGCGTAAGTCCTCCGCTGACGTGGGCGCCGGCATGGAGCGCATCCGCCTGCAGATGGAGGCGATTGCCGCCAGCATGGTGCGACTCTCGGAGCAGAGCCAGACCATCGGCCAGATCATCGCCACCGTGGAAGACCTGGCCACGCAGTCCAACCTGCTGGCCGTCAACGCCGCGATCGAGGCGGCCAAGGCCGGCGAGCATGGCAAGGGCTTCGGCGTGGTGGCGCAGGAGGTCAAGAGCCTGGCCGAGCAGTCGCGCCAGGCGACCAACCAGGTGCGCACCATCCTGGGCGACATCCAGAAGGCGACGGCGACGGCGGTGATGGCGACCGAGCAAGGCGGCAAGGCAGTGGAAGCGGGCGCCCGGCAGAGCGAAGTGGCGGGCGAAGCGATCCAGGCGCTGGCCGGCAGCGTGACCGAGGCGGCGCAGGCGGCAACGCAGATTGCGGCGTCGAGCCAGCAGCAGCTGGTGGGGGTGGACCAGGTGGCCGGGGCGATGGAAAGCATCAAGCAGGCGAGCGCCCAGAACATGGCAGGTGCCAGGCAGCTGGAGACCGCGGCGCGCAACCTGAGCGAGCTCGGCCAGCGGCTCAAGCAGATGGTCCAGCGCTACCAGGTGTAGGGAGCGAATTCCCGATGAGCACCCAGGACGACGAATTCCTCCAGCAACTCCGGGCTATCTTCAAGCTCGAAGCCGCCGAGCATTTGCAGGCCATCACGGCCGGTTTGCTGGAACTGGAGAAAACACCTGCGCCCGCAGAGCAGCGAGAGATCGTGGAGACGGTGTTCCGCGCCGCGCACAGTTTGAAAGGCGCCGCGCGGGCCGTTGATTTCACCCAGATCGAGTCGCTGTGCCAGTCGCTGGAAGACGTGTTCGCGTCCTGGCGGCAACAGCAGAGCGCCCCGTCACTCGACGCGCTCGACGCCTTGCACCGCTCGCTCGACGCCATGACAGCCGCCATGAGTGCACCGCAGACTGCAGGCGGCGCGCCTGCGCCTTCGCCATCGGCTCGGCCAGCGTTCGATCCGCCGCCGCCCCCCCCGGCAGTCTCCGAACCCACGTCGGCGGACATGGTGCCGCCGGCGCCGCACACACCTGCAAAAACGTTGCCCCCGGAAGAAACCGTACGTATCAGTGTCGCCAGACTGGACGCGCGTCTGGTGGAAGCGGAGGAAATGCTCGCGGTGAAACTGACCTTCGGCCAGCGTGTAGGAGACTTGGGGGAGCTTGCGCACCGCTTCGAGACCTGGCGCGGTGAATGGGCGGCGGTCGAACCGCAAGCGCGCGCGCTGCGCCAGCACATGGACCGGCCAGTGCCCGGCGGCGCCGGGCACTGGCCCGGGGCGGGACTGAGCCGGCTACTGGACTTTCTTGACTGGAACAACGAGCAACTCAAAGCGCTTGAAGGCAAAGTGACGGCGTTGACCCGTACCGCGGAGCAGGACCGCTATGCCGTCGGAAAGCTGGTGGACGATCTGCTGGAGGATTCCAAGAAGCTGCTGATGTTGCCATTTGCCACGCTGTCGGCAGCGTTTCCGAAGCTGGTGCGCGATTTGTGCCGCGATCTGGGCAAGGAGGCTGAGCTCAAGATCCACGGCGAGCACATCGAAATCGACAAGCGCATTCTGGAGGAAATGAAAGACCCGCTCATTCATCTGTTGCGAAACAGCCTGGATCATGGGGTGGAAACTTCGGCCGAACGCAAGCGGCGCGGCAAGCCATTGAGCGCAACGATCAAGCTGGCGGTGTCGCAACTCAGCGGCAACAAGGTTCAGTTAACGGTGTCCGACGACGGCGCCGGCATCGACGCAGGCAAGGTCAAGGCGTCGGCGGTCAAGCGCGGGCTGATCTCGGCGGAAGAAGCGGCGCAGCTCAGCGAGACCGAATCGCAGGCGCTTATTTTCCGCTCTGAAGTGTCCACCAGTCCGATCATCACGCAGCTGTCGGGCCGCGGGCTGGGACTGGCCATCGTGCAGGAAAAAGCCAACAAGCTGGGCGGGGTGGTATCGGTTGACAGCCAGGCGGGCGTCGGAAGCGTTTTCCGGATTGAACTGCCTGCGACGCGGGCCACCTTTCGCGGCATCCTGGTCAAGGCCGCCGGGCGGCTGCTGGTGGTGCCCACGGCCCAGGTCGAGCGCGTGGCGCGCGCCCGGCCCGACAACGTTCAAACCGTCGAAGGGCGCGAGACCCTCTCGTTTGACGGGCGGGCGATGGCCCTGGTGTGGCTGGCCGATGCGCTGGAATTGCCGCCTGTCGAGCACCAGGGTATGGCCCCGAGCGGCGTGCCGGTGATCATTCTGGGCAGCAACGGACAGCGTGTGGCGTTCGCCGTGGACGAGGTCCTGGACGAACAGGAAATTCTGGTCAAGCCGCTGGCCAGGCCCCTGTCACGCGTGCGCAACGTTGCCGCTGCCACGGTGCTGGGCTCCGGCCAGGTCGCGCCGATTCTCAACGTCGCCGACCTGCTCAAGTCGGCGCGCAAGCTGGCCGGCGCGCCAACGCGGCTGGCCGCCGCGGCGACGCCAGCGCAGGCCGATGCCGCAAGCGTTCTCGTCGCCGAGGATTCGATCACGTCGCGCATGCTGCTCAAGGGCATCCTGGAGTCGGCCGGCTACAAGGTCAAAACCGCGGTGGACGGCATGGAAGCCTTCACCCTGCTGCGCGCGGAAAGATTCGACCTGCTGGTGTCCGATGTGGAAATGCCTCGGCTCAACGGCTTTGACCTGACAGCAAGAATACGCGCCGATAAGAAACTGGCGGAGCTTCCCGTGGTGCTGGTCACAGCGCTGGAAACCCGGGAAGACCGCGAGCGCGGCATCGACGCCGGCGCCAACGCATACATTGTCAAGAGCAGTCTCGATCAGAGCAACCTGATCGAGGCCATACGGCGGCTGATTTGAACGATTGAGCCTTTATGACCGACGACAAGATCAAGGTACTGGTGGCGGAAGACTCGGCGGTCGTCCGCATGTTTCTCGTGCACCTGCTCGAATCGGATCCGCAGATTCGTGTGGTCGGTGCCGTCGGCGATGGACAGGCGGCGGTCGATTTCGTCCAAAGGCACAAGCCCGACATCGTGCTGATGGATATCCATATGCCGCGCATGGACGGGTTTGAGGCGACGCGCCGCATCATGGAGACGCAAGCGGTGCCTATCGTCATCTGCAGCGCCACCGCCAGTGCCAGGGACCTCGTCATCGCCTTCCAGGCGATGGAAGCGGGAGCCATCGCATGCATCGAAAAACCACTTGGCCGCGAGCACCGGGATTTCGAGGTACTGGCCGCGCACCTGCTGGAAACCGTCAAACTGATGTCCGAGGTCAGGGTCGTGCGCCGCACGGGCCACTCGCGTTTGGCGCCCCTGGCCAAGGCTGTTCCGGCCCCGGCCATCGAATGGAAGAGCACGCCGGCGCCGATCAGGCTCGTCGGCATCGGCGCGTCCACCGGCGGACCGCCAGTGCTGCAAACCATCCTCGCAGGCCTGCCCAAGGACTTTCCGGTCCCCTTGCTCATCGTCCAGCACATCGCGCACGGATTTCTCGCGGGCATGGCCGAGTGGCTGAACCAGACCACCAGCCTGCAGATTCACATCGCCTCCTACGGAACAAGCCCGCTGCCGGGTCATGTGTACCTGGCGCCGGACGATTTCCACATGGGCATCGGCGCCGGCGGCAACATCATCCTGACCCGGGAGGCGCCAGAGAATCATCTGCGGCCATCCGTCGCCGTCCTGTTCCGTACGCTGGCCGACGTATACGGCCCGAACGCACTGGGCGTGTTGCTGACCGGCATGGGCAGGGACGGCGCCGAGGAGCTCAAAGCGATGAAAGACAAGGGGGCCATCACCATCGCACAAGACCAGCAAAGCTCCGCGGTGCACGGCATGCCGGGCGTCGCTATCGCCCTGGGTGCCGCAACGCACGTGTTGGCAGCAGACAAGATAGCCGATGCGTTGGCCACGCTGGTCAAGCCGGAAAATGCAATAGGAAGGAACTGAGATCATGAACACAAATACATCAGCGTTCGATGCACCCGTGAAAATACTGATTGCGGAGGACAGCCCGACCCAGGCCCAAAGGCTGCGGCATATTCTCGAACAGCAAGGGTACGAAGTGGGCGTTGCCGGCAACGGCCGCATCGCGCTGGAGATGGCACCCCAGTTCCAGCCCGCGGTGATGATCAGCGACATCGTGATGCCGGAAATGGACGGCTACGAATTGACCCGCCGGATCAAGGCGGATCCCGACCTGCGCGACATCCCGGTCATACTCGTCACCACGATGTCCGATCCCCATCACGTGATCCGCGGGCTGGAGTGTGGTGCCGACAACTTCGTCCTCAAGCCTTATGAGGAAAAATATCTGCTGGGTCGCGTGCAGTACGTGCTGCTCAATCGCGAACTGCGCGAGACGCAGCATGCCACCATGGGCGTGGAAATTCATTTCGACGGCCAGAGGCATTACATTACCGCCGATCGCCTGCAGATTCTCAACCTGCTTCTTTCCACCTACGCTGCCGCCGTTCAGCGCAACAAGGAGCTCAGCGAAAGCCAGGCAACCCTGGAACAGCGCTCCAGAGAGTTGTTGTCGGCGAACCGCTTCCTGGATTCGGTCATCGAGAACATTCCCTGCATGTTATTCATGAAGGATGCAGCCGACCTGCGCTTTGTCCGCATCAACCGTGCCGCCGAGGAATTGTTGGGCTACCCCCGCGAGGAATTGCTCGGCAAGAACGACCACCACTTCTTCCCCAAGGAAGAAGCCGACGCCTTTGCCGCCAAGGACCGCGAAATACTGGCGCAAGGCAGGGGGCAGCCCTTCCTGGAAGAGCCGATTCACACGCGCGACAAGGGCATGCGCATCCTGCACACGAAAAAGGTTCCGATCGTCGACGAGTATGGCCGGCCTAGCCACGTTCTGGGAATTTCCGAAGACGTTACCGAGCAAAGGCAAATGGAGCAGGAAATTCGGCGCCTGAACTCCACGCTGGGAGAATGGGCGGCGCATCTCGAAGCCAGCAACAAGGAATTGGAGAGCTTCAGCTACTCGGTTTCGCATGACCTGCGCTCACCGTTGACCGTGATCGACGGCTACACGAGCCTGCTCAGGAAGATGTATGCCGGCCAGCTGGATGAAAAAAGTACGCGGTATTTTTCCCTGATTCACACCAACATCAAGCGTATGGGCACGCTGATTGATGATTTGCTGGACTTTTCCAAGCTCGCCCGCCAGACGGTCAGCAAGGGCACGGTGGACATGAACCAGCTGGTACACAAAGTGATAGAGGAAGCGCTGCAGGACAAGCGCAACGGCAATGTGCCAAAGATCGAGGTGGGCGCGCTGCCCCCGGCCATGGCGGACTCCGGCCTGCTCCATCAGGTTTGGGTGAATCTGATCTCCAACGCGATCAAGTACAGCAGCAAAACGCCCAACCCCGCGATCGTCGTGAATGGACGCACGGAGGGCACGGAAAATGTGTACTCGGTCCGGGACAACGGCGCCGGCTTCAGCATGGATCACTATGACCAGTTGTTCGAGGTATTTCAGCGCCTGCACCAGGCTAATGAATTCGATGGGACCGGTGTGGGACTGGCCATCGTCCATCGGGTCGTGACACGCCATGGAGGGCGCGTGTGGGCGCAAGGCAAGGTGAATGAAGGCGCCGAGTTCTCTTTTTCACTGCCAGTCGCGGGATAGCCGGTCGATGGCATGAAAACGTGCAGTCGCATGCGTCGCCAGGATGAGCTCTCGCCGCCATCGCGCCGTGAGGTCGGCGGCAGCCAACCCAAGTCCGTGCCTGCCGCCGTTCCGGTGACCCCGCGTGGTGAACGCCCACCGAACGCCGGCGTGCACCCAAAACCTTGTCGGCTTGCCTCAAATGGATTAACCACCATTGACGCATGCAGCCAAAAGACCTACGCTGCGGTCAGCATACCCAGCGCGGGACAAGGCTGAATACGCCCGCAAGCACTGCAAAAAAACATTTCGCCCAGTCATCGGAAAGACGTTCATGCATCCTGACCTTCCGCAAGCCGAAGGGCTGGTCAACCAAGAGCTTGAACCGATTGTGTTGCGCGCGTTGCACCGCTTTCGCGCCCTGCTTCCCCGCGAAGTCGAACTGGCGCTGGAACTCTCCCATGAAGACCCCTGGCTGCGCGCACACGCCGACCGGCTGGAGCACGCCCTGCTGAGCGCCTGTATCGTCGCGTGGCAGTCGATGGTGGGCCTGGCAACGCAGATCGTTGTGGAGATGACCGAGGTGCTGCTGGATGACGTGGTGCTGGACCCCGATGCCGACAAGCTGCAGGGCGGGCTGCCACCCCGGCGTTACGCACGGCTGGTCATCAGCAACAGCAGCCGGGCAGCCACCGGCCCCTTCCACACGCTGGTGCCTGCGCCTGCGCAGACCGACGAGAGGCCTGCCAGCGCACGCCGCCTGCCGCTGCCGGAGGTGCGTGACATCATTGAGCGGCACCAGGGCATGATCAACGTGTCGCCCGAGGCCGGTCGCGGCACAGCCTTCGACATCTACCTGCCGGCCGCCGTGCCGCTGGAAACCACGGCCGGTACAGACGCAGGCAAGGAAACGCCCCACGTCGTCTATGTGGACGACTATGAAGCCATGCGGGCGCTGGTCAGCGACACGCTGCCCCAGGCGGGCTTTCGCGTCACCTGTCACGAAAGCGCCCGGCAGGCGCTGGCCGCCCTGCAGGCCGACCCTTTTGGCTGTGATGTGCTGGTGACCGACTACCGGCTGCAGACCCACACGGGGATAGACCTGCTCAAGCAGGTCAAGCTGCTGCGGGCCGACCTGCCCGTCATCATCATTTCCGGCTACATGGACAGCGCGCTCGAAGCCCGGGCCTACGACGAGGGTGCAGCGCTTGTGATCAACAAGGGCGACGATCTCAGCAGCCTGTGCGTCGCGCTGCACCGGCTGCTGGGCCACGCGCCGCGCCCGGCCCTGGTCAGCTATTCCGACTGGGCCAGGCTGTAAACCCGCGGGGGCGCCAGGCGCGACGGGCGGCCCGGCCGGGCTGTAGGACAACTTCGCCGGAAGGCGCCCTGACAGCCAAAAGGACAACGAAATCAAAGGTGACGCGTTATAAAGTAGTTAACCAAGCACCGGACCCAGGCCCGGCCGATTACCTAGCTACCAAGGTCACATCATGAACATGAAACAATTGCGTCCACTTCGCGCGCTACCCTTCGTTTTGGCGTTTGCTTTCGCGGCAGGCTCCACCTGGGCCGAGAAACCCGAATGGGCCGGCCAGGGCAAAGGCGGCAAGCAGGAACAAAATGAACGTTCCGGTGGCAAGTCGGATAAAGCCGACCGGGGCGACAAGGGCAACGGCAGCAACAAGGGGGCCCAGCAGGCCCGTCCGGCGCAACAAGACGTCCGCGTAGGCGCTTACTTCGGCGACCAGCAGCGCGTGGTGATCCGCGAGTACTACGGCAAGCAGTACAACGCCGGCCGCTGCCCTCCCGGCCTGGCCAAGAAAAACAATGGCTGCATGCCCCCGGGCCAGGCCAAAAAATGGGCCATGGGCCAGCCGCTGCCGCGTGACGTGGTGTTTTACCCGGTGCCCAATGCCGTGCTGATCCAGCTGGGCGCACCCCCTGCCGGCCACAAATATGTGCGCGTGGCCAGCGACATTTTGCTGATCGCCGTGGGGACCAGCATGGTGGTGGACGCCATCCAGGACCTGGGCCGGATGTAAACGCCCAGAGGCGGGCTTGCAGCTGCAGGCCCGCCGCCTGAACGCGCACCCCTCGATCAGCGCGTCTGGCTGAGAACCCGCTGCAGCGTCTGCAGCAGCTCATCGTTCGAAGTCTGCGCCTTGATCAGCACGGCAGTGGCCCGGGTTCCCTGGGCGCGGTCCACCTCGCTGGCCGAGAAAACCACGACCGGCGGCGGCCGCTCCAGCGCTTCGATGTCGGCCAGCAGATCCCAGCCTGATTCACCCGGCAGGGTCAGATCGAGCAGGACCAGGTCGTAGGTCTGCGCCAGCAGGCACGCGCGGGCTTCCTCCAGCGTGGCGGCAAATTCAAAGTTGGCGAAGTCCTGCACGATCGCTGACGTGATGCGCTGGATATCCAGATCGTCCTCGACATGCAGGATGCGGGGCTTGCCCTCGGCCATGCCGTCCATCGCATGGCGCAGACTGCGGATCAGCAAGTTTTCATCAATCGGTTTTTCGAGCCAGCCAGACACCGTCAGCGGCTGGTTGTTGAACTGGATCTGACCCTCCCCGGCCATGGCTGACACCACCACAATCGGCAGATCACGCGTGCCGTCCTGGCTGCGCAGGGTACGGATCAGCGAGATGCCATCCTGGTCGGGCAGCTTGAGGTCCAGCGTCATCGCGGCATACCGGTTGACCGCCAGATGGGCCATCGCCTCGGAGGCGCTGTAAACCATGTCGCTGTCAAAGCCGCCCTTGTCCAGCATCATCGCGATCAAGCGGGCAATGTCCCGGTCGTCTTCGCAGATCAGCACGCACGGCCGGGTGAAGACCCGGGCCTCGGCGGGAAGACGCGGCGCAGCCTCTTTCCATTCGGGCAGCTCAAAGAAAAAGGTGGATCCCATCCCGGCTTTGCTGTCAAAACCCACACTGCCGCCGAGGCGTTCGACAATCGCCCTGGAAATATTCAGGCCCAGCCCGGTGCCGCCCTTCTGGCGCGTGTCGGACGAATCGGCCTGGGAAAATTTCTGGAAGATGCGCGTGCGGAATTCTTCCGGAATACCCGGCCCGTGGTCACGCACTTCCACCCGCACGCCGAGACCGGCCCGCATGACAAGGACCTCCACCATCCCGCCTGGCGGTGAAAATTTCACCGCATTGGACAGCAGGTTGGTCACAACCTGGGCCAGGCGGTCGCTGTCCACCTGGACCCGCAGGCCACCCTCCGGGAAATCCAGGCTCAGGCTGACGTTCTGGGCTGCCCCAAAACCTTCGTTGGCCGCCAGCACCTGTGCCAGCAAGAGCTGGAGGTCAACCACCTGCAAGTCCAGGCGCATCTTGCCGGACTCTATTTTTTCAATGTCCAGGATGTCGTTGATCAGACGGATCAGCCGCTCGCAGTTGTTCCTGGCAATGTCCACCAGGGTCTTGACGGCCGCCGGCAATTCGCCGGCCACACCGCCGGAAATCAGCCCCAGCGAACCGCGGATGGAGGTGAGCGGCGTGCGCAGCTCGTGACTGACTGTAGAGACAAATTCGCTTTTCATGCGGTCGATGCGCTTGAGCTCGGTGATGTCGGTGGCCAGTGAATAAAAGCCGATGACCTGGCCTTCTTCGTCACCGTCGCCGTAACGCGGAAAATAATTCATGATGTAGTCCCGCAGGTCGCCGCGGGCAGTCTGATGCGCGCGCTCGTACACCACCGGGTAACCCGACAGGACTTCTTCGACGCGGGGATGCACGATCTCGTAGACTTCTTCGCCCAGGACTTCGTGCATGGTTTTCCCATCAATCTGCTCGCGCGACAAACCGAAAGCTTCTTCGTAAGCCCGGTTGTGAAAACGATAACGCCGCTCGACATCGACATAGGCAATCCAGGCGGGTACGGTGTCCGTGATCTCACGCAGCTGCAACTCGCTGGCACGCAGCGCTTCGGCGACCTGGCGCATCTCGGTATGGTCGCGACCAGTACCACGGTAGCCGGTAAAGCGCCCCAACGTGTCAAAAATAGGAACCCCGCTGATGCTCAAGTAACGAATCTGTCCATTGGCGTCGAGCCGACTGACTTCAAAGTCACGAAAAACCTCATGCCTACCGAGCTGGGCCTTGTGGGCTGCCCAGACGTTCTCGTCCATGTTCACATGGTTCAGCTCCCAGGGCGTCTTGCCGATTGCGGAACCGGTAATGGCCGCCACATGGGTCACTTCGTTTGCAATCTGGACAAAGCGGAAGTTTTCATCCTGCTCCCAGAACCAGTCGGACGACAGCTCGGTCAGTGCGCGAAACCGCTCTTCACTCTCGCGCAGGGTGCGTTCGGCCTCTTTTCGCTCGGTGATGTCCTGCAGCTGGGAGATGAAGTGCAGCGGCTTGCGATCGGGGTCGCGCACCAGCGAACAGGTCAGATAGACCCAGACAATGCGCCCGGACTTGTGAAGATAACGCTTTTCCCACTGGTAGGTTTCAATCTCGCCGGCCAGCGCCTTTTTTCGCTGGAGCAGGTCCCATTCGATGTCGTCCGGATGGCTGAGGTCGTACACGGTGCGGGCCAGCATCTCCGCCTCGGAGTAACCGAGCATCTGGCAAAAGGCACTGTTGACCCGGAGCCGGCGCGAGTTGAGGGTGATCAGCGCCATGCCGATCGCTGCATGTTCGAAAGCGCTGCTGAACTGCTGGTCGCCGGCGGAGAAAATATCGTTGTCACTGCTGATCATCGAACCCGCGGAATCCCGGGCCGCCTGGCCGGTGTCCCTGAACAGGTGGCGTGAGCGGGGAAGGGCCAGCGCAATGCCCGCGTCTTCTCCGGAAACATCTTCCCCCGGCAAGGCACGGGCCTGGTCGCTTCCGAGCGTGAAATAAAACGTGCTGCCCTCGCCCACCACGGAACTTGCCCAGATCCGCCCGCCGTGCCGAATGATGATGCGTTTGACCGTGGCCAGGCCAATGCCGCTGCCGGCAAACTCTTCCGGCGAATGCAGGCGCTGGAAGGTGCCGAACAGCTTGTCGGCGTAAGCCATGTCGAATCCCGCGCCGTTGTCCCGGACAAAATACACCGGCGGCTGGTCGGCCCCGGTTTCACGGCCGACCACGATCTCCGTGTGGGTCTTTTTCGCACTGAACTTCCAGGCGTTGCTGATCAGGTTCTCAATAACCTGCCGGAGCAGCGAGACGTCCGCCCTGGCCAGCATGCCGGGCTCGACCGTCACCCGAACGTCGCGTCCGGGCTCGTTTTCTGACAATTGCGCGACGACCCGGGCCGCCTCGGCCCCAAGGTCCACGCTCTCCCAGTTCAGGCTGGTGCGCGACAGCTTGGCAAGCAGCAACAGTCCGTCGGTGAGTTCGCCCATGCGCCGCACACCGCCGCGTATCCGGCTCAGGTAGTGGACCGCTCGTTCGTCGGCCTGCGGCGACACCGCTTTTTGCAGCAAGGCACAGTAGCCGTCGATGGAACTCAGCGGGGAGCGCAGGTCGTGCGCCACCGAATAGGAAAACGCTTCCAGCTCCGTGTTGGCCGCCTCCAGCTGGGCTGTCCGGCGCGAGACCCGGTTTTCCAGGTCCACGTTGAGCCGGACAATTTCTATCTCGGCGCGCTTGCGCTGGCTGATGTCGGTGATGGTGCTGACAAACCCGGACGGGGCGTCGCTGCCCTGGTCAAACAGCGGCATTACATTGATCAGTGCCCACAAATCACTGCCGTCGGGCTTGCGGTAACAGAGCACCATGTTCGACTGCGGCAAGCCCGTGCGCCTGGCCACCACACTGGGCCGTTCGTCCCCGGTCATCAACGACCCGTCTTCGCGCAGCGTCTGCCATGTCGGCCCGAGTACCGTCTCCCCTCTCATCTGGGCCAGGGTCAGGCCCAAAATGCGCTCGGCACTGGCATTGCAGTCGAGGATTCTTCCGTCCGCATCGCGCAGCAAGATCCCTTCGGCCAGCGCGGCCACCACAGCGCGAAAGCGTGCTTCGCTTGTCCGAAGCGCCGACTCCGCCTGTTTGCGCACGGTGATGTCGGTGCCTACGCCGCGATAACCGGTGAACCGGCCCTGGGCATCGAAAACGGGCTCCCCGCTGATGCAGAAAACGACCACCTTGCCGTCCTTGTCCTCGCGTTCATACTCCAAATAACGAAAAGTTTCGTGTCTTTCGAGCTGGGCCCGATGAAGCGGCCAGACAGCCTGGTTACGCGAGGTGTTATCGATCTCCCAACGAGTCTTGCCCAGGTAGTCACCAATGACGCTCTTGACCTGATCCGTCGGGCCGCCGGACAGTTGGGTGAAACGGAATTGGTCATCGAGTTCCCAGTACCAGTCTGACGACAGGTGAGCCAGGCTGCGCAGGCCTTGCGCATTGTCCTCGAGTCCCGCCACCGCGCGCTTGTGTTCGGCCAGTTCCTGCTTCAGGGCTGCATTGGCGCTGGCCAGCTCGAGCACCTGGACTTCCAGGCGCTGGTTGGCCTGAATCAGGTCGTCTTGCCGCCTCACCACGAGGCCTTGCCAAGGCCGGCTGCACAATGGTGCTGTTGCAGGTCGCGGCCCAGCGATAGCAGGCCATGCCGGACTGCCATCAATGGACCAACGCGTTGGTGGTTCATGCCCTGTCTGCGCCTTTCTTTGCAAGGATGGGTACGGCTACGCGGCTTGCTGCCATTGAGCAAGCTGCACTAGTGTCCAATGCTTCCTACAAACTTGTTATAGGGATAAGTCCGTGTTGTGTGTGTGAGGCAAGCGCTCACACCCGCGTACTGGGCAGGCTCGCCTGACCCGCCAAGCCGGGCTTGGCGATAGGCGCATGGGTCAAGGCTGCAGCGGAATCTTCATCGCGTGATCAACGGGAACCGCGGCGACGCTGTTTTGCGGCGAGCCTTCAATCACCCGGTCCGAGTACGTCAGGTAGACCAGGGTGTTGCGGGCAACATCGACCATGCGCACAATCCGTATCTTCTTGAAAACCAGCGATATCCTCTCGCTGAAAACCTCTTCCTGCTGCGGCAACGGTTTGACAAACGAAACCGGTCCCACCTGGCGGCAATCAATGGATGCCTCCGACTTGTCCTCGGCCAAACCCACAGCCCCCTTGATGCCGCCGGTTTTGGCCCGCGAAACGTAGCAGGTCACGCCCCTGACCTTGGGGTCATCGTGGGCATCGACCACGATCTTGTGATCGGGCCCGATGAACTTGAACACGGTATCCACCTCGCCAATGCCCTGGGCCTGGGCGGGTGAGAAGATGCCGAGCAACAACGCGGACAGGGCGGTCAGGGCGGACTTCTTCATGGGATTTCCTTCAGCGTGAACATCACCGACTATAGCCAGCCCCCTCCGTGGCGGCGCGGGCTGTCCGGCCGGCGCCCGGTGAACAGTGCCGGGCTGCCAGGGAGTAGCATTGGCTATTTCGTCCCCTCCCATCCCTTGCCTCTGAGGAAGTCCCGATTGCAAAAACTGCTTTTCATTGCCTGCCTGCTGATCACCGCTCCCCTGCTGCAGGCTGCCGGCGAACCCGCACCGGCGAACGCCCACCCCCTGACAGGCACCTGGTCCTGGTCGCTGTTCGGCGGCAGTTGCACCGAGACGTGGCATTACCGCAGCAACCGCACGGTGCTCAGCACCAGCGGGCAGGAAGTGGCCGAAAAAACATACGAGGTCGCCAAGCTGGCCGACGCCAGCGGTTTCTACAAGCTGGTGGAAACCGTGGTCCGGCAAAACGACAAGAAGGACTGTTCCGGGACGCTGCTGGACGGGCCGGGTGAACAGATCACCCGCTTCATCCAGTTCAACCCGCAGCGCAACAAGATGCTGGTCTGCGAGAAGGCGTCACTCAAAGCGTGTTTTGGGCCCGTGTCAAAGATGGAGTGATCGCTGTCCTGCAGCGGAAGGCCAGGTGACACCTGCCCCGACTCGACGCGGCAAGTCGGAGCAAGGTCTCAGACCTGATCGCTCCGGACGCCAGCACGCCGGCGCCGCGTCGCCGCTTGCCTGACCGGCGTCACAGGCGGGGTGCGCCTGCTGGCATAGCGGCGATAAAGTCTGGCCGCCAGACCGGAGGTGATGGCGAAAACAAGCAGTTTACGAAGCATGAAGTGCCTCCCGGATTTAAAAGACGCCGAACAACATCAAGAGGATGATGACGCTGATCGGCACACCGAGTAACCAGGCAATGATGGGCATGTGATTTCTCCTTGTTAAGTAAGAAACTCAAAGATAAACACCTCTCGCAGGCGCGAGTGCCGGAAGCGGACCCCAACAAAGGTAGGGCCAGACCTACATTGCCGCGTTGAACACCACGCCCGGGCTCGGGACACATGCCGCAGAGCTTCGGTATATTGTTGGGACCTTGCTCACCACCCTGCCCGGCCAGACTTTCCATTTTTTGAAGCCACCATGAAAAAGCTCTCCAAATATTTCTTCCGCGGGCTGATCACCATCCTGCCACTGGCCCTGACCCTGTACCTGCTCTTCGTCATGCTGGCATGGATGGAGACTGTGGCGCTGTGGATCCTGCGGCCGCTGTTCGGCGACTTCTACATTCCGGGCATGGGGCTGGTGGTCGGCATGCTGGGCATTGTGCTGATTGGCTACCTGGTGTCCAACCCTCGCGTGCGCAAGGCGCTGCTGTTGGTCGAACTGCCGTTCACCAACCTGCCGGTCGTCAAAAGCATTTACTCGTCGCTCAAGAGTTTTGCCGACTACTTTTCACCCACGGGCAAGCAGGGCGAACAAAGCGTGGTGATCCTGCGCATGCCGGACAACGGGCTCGAAATTGTGGGGTTGATCACGCGTCGCAGTTTTGCGGATCTGCCCGCGGGCTTTTTGCCGGGGGAACGTGTGGCGGTGTATCTGCCGATGGGCTACATGATTGGCGGCTACACCGTCTTTGTGCCTGTCGAATGGGTGCAACCGATAGCAATGACGGTTGAGGAAGCGATGCGCTCGTCGATGTTCGCATGGATGGCGCGGCCGCCGACGTCTGCGGACAACGCGCCCCAGCCTTGAGCCGGCCTTTGACTGCTATCAATAAAATAGCTGCTGGTGCTAGCCCTTCAAGGGCTGGCAGCCAATATGATCTAAAAAAACTTAGTGGCTGCGCGAAGGGCCTGGGCCGCGGCCGGCAATGTGCCGGAACGTGATGCGGCCCTTGCTCAAGTCGTAAGGCGACAGTTCCAGCGACACCTGGTCGCCCGCCAGAATGCGGATGTGGTTCTTGCGCATCTTGCCGGAGGTGTAGGCCACCAGCTTGTGGCCGTTGTCCAGCGTCACGCGAAAGCGCGAGTCCGGCAGCACTTCGTTGACCAGTCCGTGCATTTCAATCAGTTCTTCTTTGGCCATGATGAAAACTCCTTGCGAATTTGAAAAAATCTGTGGTGCAGGCGATGGGGCTGAGCCTGTCAGGCGCAAACCGGCGACGTGCGCTCGTGAATCCAGCCCAGGGCGTGTTCGGTAGCGTAATGCACGGCACCAGCCGCGCTGTCAAAAAGCCCGTTGAACCGCAGCACGCGGTCATGCGTGGCACTGCCGCGTCCGGAGCGGATGGAGACCGACGCCGCGTAAAGGCCTTCGCCCTGCGGTTTGGCGAGCGGCGAGACAAGGTACTTGCCCACCGCGATGTTGGTGTGATCGATGTTCATAAAATCCGTGCCGGGTATTTTTCCCGGCTTGATAAATAAGGAAATAACGGCTTGCAAGCAAGCCCGCGCGTGTTCGGGTCCTGACCGCCAGGCTTTACAACATAAAGGACTGGCTGGTTGAGCCTTGCGTGGGCACCGTTGGGGGAGGTGCTCGCCGGAAATGGAACAGTGTTTGAGAGGGTTCAGCGCTGCAGGAGGCACTGAAAACACTGTGAATTCGGGCTCTTGGAAGCGCCGCATTTGAGAAGGAAGCCGCGTGGTAAGGGGGCTTCGATGTAAAAAGCTGAAGCTTTACCGAATCATTTATTGTAACCGTTACCACGCCTGCGTGCACAAAGCCAGCCCAAGGGCAGCGCAGCAACATGGGTGGGAGGCTCTTCTCCCCCACCAGCCGGGGCCGCGGATCTGGCTCTGCCAGCCCGCAGGCGCAGCGCCCCCTCGGGGGGGCAGAGAGCTACGCGCAGCGAGCGAACGTGGGGGCCCTATTGTTCAAACTGCGGGTGCAGCAGCCGGATCCGGCTCATGGCCATGCCGGCCGCTGCCGTGCGGGTTTCGACGCCGAGTTTGGCAAACACCCGCTCCAGGTGTTTTTTCACCGTCATCGGGCTGGTGCCCAGAATGTCGCCGATATCCCGGTTGATCTTGCCTTTGACCACCCAGTACAAAACCTCAGCCTCGCGCGCCGTGAGCTTGAAGCTCAGGCTCATGGCCTGGATCACGGTGTCGTCGGACTCCTCGCGCATGATGATCAGCCAGTCGTCGTCGCCGGTCTGCTGGTGCAGGCGAAAGGTCAGGCGGCGCGCCACCGAAGCGGCGCTCTCGCAAACCAGTCGCGGCGGCTCGATCTGCCGCTCGGCATCTGCCAGGTTGCGGCGCAGCCAGGTCAGCACGGCTTCAGGCGTCTGCGGTGCGCTGGTGCCGTAATACTGCTGTAGCAGCTCGCGCGCCAGCGGCGTCTGCCACATCAGCTTGCCGTCACTGGCGCGCACCGTGATGGTGGCGTAGCCAAAGGCGTCCAGGGCGTTGCGCGCCTGCCGCTTTTCGCGTGCGCTCTGCAGGTGCACACCGATGCGCGCCAGCACCTCCTTGGGCTTGATCGGTTTGGTCACATAGTCGACGCCGCCCGATTCCAGCGCGGCCACCAGGTATTCGGTCTCGGTCAGCCCGGTCATGAAGATGATGGGAATGTGGGCTGTGCGGGCATCGGCCTTCAGGCGCTTGGCCACCTCGAAGCCATCCATACCCGGCATCATCGCGTCGAGCAGCACGATGTCGGGCAGGGCCTGGGCGGCGCGCTGCAAGGCGGCCTCGCCATGGGTGGCCACCAGCACGGTATAGCCCGATTCATCGAGCGCATCGTGCAGCACCGACAGGTTGTCGGGCACGTCGTCAACGATCAGCACCACGTCGCTGTTGGCGCGGTCCAGCGTCTGCGCGAGTGTGCGGTCTTTCATGTCGGCACCTGGCTGAGCTGCTGGCTCATGGTCTCGAACTGGAACTGGCGCGCCAGGCCACGCATCTCGGCGGCAAACCCGGCGCTTCGCGGCTGCGTCTTTTCGATGTCGTCCAGGGTGTTCATGATGCCGCGAAAATAACCGAGGTTGACCACCTCGCGCAAGGCGTCGAGTTGCGCCGTGGGCGGGTAGATGCGCGGCAGCGCAGCCTGTGCCGGTGCGGCCGGGGCCGGCAACGGCGCTTCCAGCCAGACCAGCGCCAGGCGCCGCTCCAGCCAGTCCAGCAGCTCGCTGTGGCGCACCGGCTTGAGGATGAAGTCGTCCAGGCGGATGCCGACGTCGTTGTCCAGCCCCTTGTCGAAGGCGTTGGCCGACACGATGGCCAGGTGAATACCGGCATGGCCCGCGGCACGCACGCGGCGCAGGGTCTCCCAGCCGTCGATCCCCGGCATGGCCAGGTCCATCAGGATCACCTCGGGCCGGTAGCCGGCGGCCAGCAGGTCCAGGCAGTCGTGGCCGCTGGCGGCCGTGCGTATCTCGAAGCCCAGCGGCTGCAGCACATTGACCAGCAGCTCGCGGTCGGCCTCCTCGTTGTCCACCACCAGCACGCGCCGGCGCGGGCCCGCATAGCCGTAACGCGCCTTGAGCGCGCGCGACGATGGCACCGGCAGCGCAGCACCGGGCGCCAGCCGCACCTCGGGCAAAAACAGCTTGACGCGAAACACCGAGCCGACATCGGGCGTGCTGGCCACCGTGAGTTCACCGCCCATCAGATCGGTCAGCATCTTGGCAATCGTCAGGCCCAGGCCAGCGCCGGGCGCCGCGGGGCCGGGTGTGGCCGCCCGCGTGAAGGGTTCAAAAATGCGTTCGATCTCCTGCGCCGACAGGCCGGGGCCGGTGTCCTCGATCTCGATGCTGGCCATCTCGCGCGCGTATTTCAGACGCAGGTTGATGCGCCCTCGGGCCGTGAACTTGACGGCGTTGCCCAGCAGGTTGATCAGGATCTGCCGCACGCGTTTTTCGTCGGCGCGCACCACCACCGGCAGCGTGCCTTCGGACTCGAAGTGAAAGGACAGGCCCTTGGCCTGGGCCTCGAGTTCGAACATGCCGGTCATCTCCTGCACGAAGTCGGTAAAGTGCATGGGCCTGACGTTGAGCGTGAGCTTGCCGCTTTCGATGCGGGCGATGTCCAGCGTGCCCTCGATCAGCGAGAGCAGGTGTTCGCCGCCGCGCTTGATCACGCCAACCGCCTGCTGGCGGTGCAGCGGAATCGACGTGTCTTCCCCCATGAGCTGGGCGTAACCGAGAATGCTGTTGAGCGGCGTGCGCAGCTCGTGGCTGATGGCGCTGATGTAGCGGCTCTTGGCTTGGTTGGCCAGGTCGGCCACCCGTTTGGCCTGCTGCAGCGCCTCGTCGGTCTGGCGGTGCGACTCGATTTCCTTCATCAGCAAATGGGTCTGGCGATTCGACTCTTCCTGCGCCACCTGCCGGCTCTTGTGCGCCAGCACCAGCCACCAGGCCACCAGCCCGGCAATCACCAGCAGCGCCATGTAGGCCTTCAGGAAACCGGAGCGCAGCGCTGATTCGGAGGAGTCCTGCAGGTCCAGCAAGGCGCGCATTTCCTGGTGATAAAGCAGGCCGAACACGCTGGCCAGCAGCGGCACGATCACCAGCATCAGCAGCAGGAAGTGCCCGAGCCCGGTGTCCAGATAAGGCCAGATGCGGCGCGGCAGCAGCCAGCGCAAAGTGGCCGACCACTGCGCCGACAGGCTGGCCTGCGGTTTGCACAGATCGCCGCAGCGCGCGTCCAGCGTGCAGCACAGCGAACAGATGGGCCCCTGGTAGGCCGGGCAATGCGCCATGTCCGGGCCTTCGTAGTCACGTTCGCAGATCACGCAGCGCTTGAGCGCATACGGCTTGTCCTTGCCCTGGGCATCGGTCTCAGTCGCCTCGCCCTGGCGGGCAATGTAATAGCGCCCTTTCGTCGCCCAGGCAATCAGCGGCGAGGCGATGAAAGCCGTGCCCAGCGCAATGACCGCAGAAAAAGCCTGGGCCAGCGGGCCGAACAGGCCCAGGTGGGCGCTCACCGACAGCAGCGAGGCCAGCGCCATCGCCCCCACACCGACCGGGTTGATGTCGTAGAGGTGGGCACGCTTGAACTCGATGCCCTTGGGCGACAGGCCCAGCGGCTTGTTGATGACGAGGTCGGCCACCACCGCCATCATCCAGGCAATCGCGATGTTGGAGTACAGGCCCAGCACATCACCGAGGGCCTGGAACACATTCATCTCCATCAGCATGAAGGCGATCAGCGTGTTGAACACCACCCAGACCACACGCCCCGGGTGGCTGTGCGTCAGGCGCGAGAAGAAGTTGGACCAGGCGAGTGATCCCGCGTAGGCGTTGGTGACATTGATCTTGAGCTGCGAGATCACCACGAACAGCGCAGTGGCGGCCACGGCCCAACCGTAGTGCGGAAACACGTATTCATAAGCCGCCAGGTACATCTGGTTCGGGTCCACCGCGCGTTCCAGCGGCACCATGTGCTGGATCGCCAGGTAGGCCAGGAAGGCGCCGCCCAGCATCTTGACCACACCGAGCAACACCCAGCCCGGGCCGCCGGCCAGCACGCCGGCCCACCAGCGCCGCCGGTTCGCTGGCGTCTGCACAGGCATAAAGCGCAGATAGTCGGCCTGCTCACCCATTTGCGTGATCAGCGCGATACCCACCGTCAAAGCAGCACCAAACAAGTGCAAATCAAACCCTGAACTCGTGCCTTTCTCACCTTTGTAGTGCGTAATTCCTGCAAAAGCACCGGGGTCACGCACCAGAACATACACAAACGGCACCACCAGCATGATCAGCCAGAGCGGCTGCGTCCAGACCTGCAACCGGCTGATGGCCGACACCCCGTGGGTGACCAGAGGGATGACCACCAGCGCGCAGATCAGGTAACCCCAGCTTGGCGGAATGCCCAGCGCCAGCTCCAGCGCGTAGGCCATGACCGCCGCCTCGAGCGCAAAAAAAATGAAGGTGAAGGACGCGTAGATCAGCGAGGTCAGGGTCGAGCCGATGTAGCCAAAACCGGCGCCGCGCGTCAGCAGGTCCATGTCGACACCGTACCGGGCGGCATAAACGCTGATCGGCAGGCCGGCCATGAAAATGATCAGCCCGGTGGCGACGATGGCCCAGAAAGCGTTGGTGAAGCCGTATTTCACCAGCAAGGTCGCACCCACCGCTTCCAGGATCAGGAAGGAGGCCGCGCCAAACGCGGTGTTGGCGACCCGCCACTCGGACCAGCGGCGAAAGCGCTGCGGCGTGAAACGCAGCGCATAGTCTTCCATGGTTTCGCTGGCGACCCAGCTGTTGTAGTCGCGCCGGACCTTGATGATGCGCTGCACCGGCGCCTCGGCCTCCCCGGCCGGCAGCGGCGCAGGCGCCCAGGGCGGTACCGCCTGCGCAGGCAGGGGCAGCGGAGCGGCCGGGGTGTCCATGGGGCGGGGGTGTCAATACGTCATAAGGCGGAGCCTCTGCAAGTGCAGATTCCATGCCACAGAGGGAAAACCAGCGCTGCGCGCCTTGCTCCTGTGGCACCATTCTTGCACCCCGGCAGAGCGTCCACTGCTGCAGCCGACCCCGGAGAACCCATGGAACTGACCCCCCGAGAAAAAGACAAGCTGCTGATCTTCACGGCCGCGCTGCTGGCCGAACGCCGCCAGGCCCGCGGCCTGAAACTCAACTATCCCGAAGCCGTCGCGCTGATCAGCGCCGCCGTGATGGAAGGCGCACGCGATGGCAAAACCGTGGCCCAGCTCATGAGTGAAGGCCGGACGATTTTGACCCGCGCCGACGTGATGGACGGCATCCCCGAGCTGATCCCCGACATCCAGGTCGAAGCCACCTTTCCCGACGGCACCAAGCTGGTCACCGTGCACCAGCCGATTGTCTAACCCCCCACCCACACCATGGCCCGCCTCATGAACATTCGAAATGCTCTCAAAACAGTAGCTACCCTCGCAATAACGGTGGGGGCTGACGCCTCATTTGCCCATGGAGGTCACGCGATGGCGGGAACGCACTGGCACGCCTCGGACGTCTGGGGTTTTGTCGCCATGGCAGGCGTGCTTGCAGTCGCCATCTGGCTGTACAACGGCGACAAGTGAGGCCCTCATGATTCCAGGCGAACTGTTCACCGAGGGCCCTGCGCACGTGCTCAACGCGGGCCGGCGCACCCTGACCCTGGTGGTGCAAAACACCGCCGACCGGCCCATCCAGGTCGGCTCGCACTACCACTTTGCCGAGACCAACGGCGCGTTGGGGTTTGACCGCGACGCCGCCCAGGGCATGCGGCTCAATATTGCCTCTGGCACGGCTGTGCGTTTCGAGCCCGGGCAACAACGCACGGTGGAGCTGGTGGATTTTGCCGGTGAACGAAAAATTTACGGCTTTCGCGGCCTGGTGCAGGGGGCAATTTGATGGCCACCATTGGACGACAAGCCTATGCCGAGATGTTCGGCCCCACCGTGGGCGACCGCCTGCGCCTGTCCGACACCGAGTTGATGATCGAGGTCGAGGCCGACTACACCCTGCGCGCCGGCAGCTACGGCGAAGAAGTGAAATTCGGCGGCGGCAAGACGATTCGTGATGGCATGGCGCAGTCGCAGCGCACCAACGCGCCGAAGGCGGGACCAGGAGACAGCACCGGCGGTGCTGTGGACTGCGTGATGACCAACGCGCTGATCATCGACCACTGGGGCATCGTCAAGGCCGACATCGGCCTCAAGGGCGGGCGCATCGCGGCCATCGGCAAGGCCGGCAACCCCGACACCCAGCCCGGCGTGGACATGATCATCGGCCCCGGGACGGAGATCATCAGTTGCGAAGGCATGATCGTCACCGCCGGCGGCATCGACTCGCACATCCACTTCATCTGCCCGCAGCAGATCGAGGAAGCGCTGACCTCGGGCGTCACCACCATGCTGGGCGGCGGCACCGGACCGGCCACCGGCACCTTTGCCACCACCTGCACACCCGGCCCCTGGAACATCGAACGCATGCTGCAGGCCGCCGACGCCTTCCCGATGAACCTGGGCTTTCTCGGCAAGGGCAACGCCAGCCTGCCGGCCGCGCTGCACGAGCAGATCGACGCCGGCGTGATCGGCCTGAAGCTGCACGAGGACTGGGGCACGACCCCGGCGGCCATCAGCAACTGCCTGGACGTCGCCGAAGAAACCGATGTGCAGGTCGCGATCCACAGCGACACGCTCAATGAATCGGGATTCGTCGAAAACACGATTGCCGCTACCAAGGGCCGAACACTCTGCGCCTTCCACACCGAAGGCGCGGGCGGCGGCCACGCCCCCGATATCCTGAAGGTCGTCGGCGAGCAGAACTTCCTGCCGTCCTCGACCAACCCGACCATGCCCTACACCGTCAACACGCTGGACGAACATGTGGACATGTTGATGGTCTGTCACCACCTGGACCCGGCGATTGCCGAGGACCTGGCTTTTGCCGAAAGCCGCATCCGCAAGGAAACCATTGCCGCCGAAGACGTGCTGCACGACCTGGGCGCGATCAGCATGATGAGCAGCGACAGCCAGGCCATGGGCCGCGTCGGCGAGGTCATCATCCGCACCTGGCAAACGGCGCACAAGATGAAGGTGCAGCGGGGTCACCTTGCGCCTCTCGCCAGCCCTCACCCTCAATCCCTCTCCCGGGGGGCGAGGGAAGCGATTGGTGGCCTGCCGAGTACAGCAGACCATAGTCCTCGGTGTGACAACTTCCGCGTCAAGCGTTACATCAGCAAATACACCATCAACCCGGCGATTGCGCACGGCATCGCACACGAAGTCGGCTCGATTGAATTGGGCAAATGGGCCGACCTGGTGGTGTGGAAGCCGGCCTTCTTCGGCATCAAGCCGGCGCTGATCCTCAAGGGCGGCTTCATCGCGATGGCCGCGATGGGCGACCCGAACGCGTCCATCCCGACCCCGCAGCCGGTGCACTACCGCCCGATGTTCGGCGGCTTCGGCGGCGCGATTGCCAAGGGCTCGCTGACCTTTGTCTCGCAGGCCGGTCTGGCTGGCGGCATCAAGGAACGTTTCGGCCTGGCCAAGAACCTGGCGGCCGTGAAAAACATACGCGGCGTGCAAAAGCGCCACATGGTCCACAATGACTACGCGCCGAAAATGGAGGTCGATGCACAGACCTACTCGGTGCGCGCCGACGGCCAGTTGCTCACCTGTGAACCAGCCGTCAGCCTGCCAATGACACAACGCTACTTTCTTTTCTGAACTGAATTGCCGATGCTCCAGGTTTCCAAAATCATTTCCCAGGGCGCCGGCTTGGCGCCCGTGTTGCTCAAACGCGCATCCACGGTCGAACTCGACTGGGACATCCGCCAGAAAAGCCGCTTCGAAGCCACCGACTCGCTGGGCCGCCAGCTCGGTCTCTTTTTGCCGCGCGGCACGCTGGTGCGCGGCGGTGACGTGCTGGTGGCCGAAGACGGATCGATGGTGAAGGTCATCGCGGCGGCGCAAACCGTGCTGCGCATCACCGCTTGTCCCACCCACGGCTCACCGTTCGACCTGACCCGCGCGGCCTACCACCTCGGCAACCGGCATGTACCCATCGAACTCAAGCCCGACCACCTGAAGATAGAACCCGACCATGTGCTGGCCGACATGCTGCGGTCCATGCATTTGATCGTCAACGAAGTCAGCGAACCCTTCGAGCCCGAAGGCGGTGCCTACAGCGCCGGTGGCCATGGCCACGCGCACGAGGGCGGACACGCCCACCCACATGCACCGGCGGCAACGCCCGCGCCCCATGTGCACGGCCCGGACTGCAGCCATGGCCACGATCACGGCCATGACCACGCGCATCATGAGGCGCAGCCAGTCGCCATCCAGATCCATCCACACAAGCCGCACAGCCATTGAACGCCACGGCCCAGCCCCTGCAAGCGGCCAGCCTGCTGCAACTGATCTGGCTGGCCTCCCCGGCCCTGCCGGTCGGCGGCTTTTCCTACTCAGAAGGGCTGGAAGCCGGCGTGGACCGAGCCGGAGTAGCGACTGAAAGCATAGCATCCGACTGGCTCAGCGATCAACTGCAATTGAGCATGGCGCGCGGCGACCTGGCGGTGATCGCGCAGGCCATCCCGGCCTGGCGCAACGGCAGGCTCGACCAGGTGAAGGCCCTCAATGACTGGGTGCTGCAGACCCGCGAGACCAGCGAGCTGCGGGCGCAGGCCGAGCAGATGGGCCGCTCGCTGCTGGAATGGCTGCGCAACCACCACAGCGTCAGCGACGAAGACATCGACACCTGCGCGAAACTGCCGCCCACCTACCCCGTCGCCTTTGCACTGGCCGCTTCGCCGCTGGCAGCCAGTGTGCCCGACTGCCTGACCGCCTACGCCTTCGGCTGGGCCGAAAACATGATGCAGGCCGCACTCAAGTCGGTGCCGCTGGGCCAGAGCGCCGGCCAGCGCATCCTGGCCCGGCTGGCTGCAGAAATCCCGGCCGCCATCACCACGGCCATGGCGCTTGAAGACCACGAACGCCAGGCGTTTTCGCCCATGCTGGCGATTCTTTCCTCGCAACACGAAACCCAATACTCCAGACTGTTTCGATCCTGAGTCTGCGGCCATTTACCTTCAAGGCAAGCACCATGAGTTTTCATCACATCGCCAACCGCACCAAGAAACTTCCACCGCTGCGCGTCGGCATAGGCGGCCCCGTCGGCTCCGGCAAAACCACCCTGCTCGAAATGCTCTGCAAGGCCATGAAGGACAAGTACGACCTGGTGGCAATTACCAACGACATCTACACCAAGGAAGACCAGCGCATCCTGACCGTCAGCGGCGCGCTGGCGGCCGAACGCATCATGGGTGTGGAAACCGGCGGTTGCCCGCACACCGCGATTCGTGAAGACGCGTCCATCAACCTCGAGGCGATCGACCGCATGCTGGAAGACTTCCCCGACGCCGACGTGGTGTTCGTCGAATCCGGCGGCGACAACCTGGCCGCGACCTTCAGCCCCGAACTCAGCGACCTGACGATTTACGTGATCGACGTGGCGGCCGGCGAAAAAATCCCGCGCAAGGGCGGCCCCGGCATCACCAAAAGCGATCTGTTCGTCATCAACAAGACCGACCTCGCACCCTACGTCGGCGCCGACCTCGCCGTGATGGAAGCCGACACCATTCGCATGCGCACCACAGCCAAAGGCCTCAAGCCGTTTGTCATGACCAATCTGAAAACCAAGACGGGGTTGGCGGAGGTGGTCGCTTTTATCGAAAGCAAGGGCATGCTGCAGAGCACCTGAAAGAGAGTTTTTCTCACCCTTCCCCGTCAGGCAAGACGGCGAGGCTAAAATACCCGAACTGGAAGCGTGGCAGAGTGGTCGATTGCACCGGTCTTGAAAACCGGCAAAGGGAAACCTTTCGTGAGTTCGAATCTCACCGCTTCCGCCAAACACCGCCGCCCTCAGCAATTGCTGTCGGCGGCTTTTTTACATTCGAAGAGGGCATCGCGGCCCGCGAGGCGGTGCACAAAGACCTGCTGCAAACTGGCCTCAATCCGCCAGAAAAAGGGCCTGCAAATCGTTCAGGAAGTCAAAGCCGCGCTCGGTCGGCTTGACCCGCGCAAAGTCGCGCTCGATCAGACCCTTGCGTTCGGCCTCGTCCAGCCCGGCCTGGATGGCCGTCAACGGCAGGCCGGTTCTCTCTGAAAAGTTCTGCAGCTTGAAGCCTTCGCGCAGGCGCAGGGCATTGAGCATGAACTCAAACGGCAGGTCGGCGCGGCTGACCTCGCTGTCCTGCGCCACCGGGGTTCCGGCGAGCGCCTTGTCCATGTAGAGCCTGGGCTCGCGAAAGCGCACCTGGCGCACCACGCGGTGCGCAAAACTGAGCTTGCTGTGGGCACCGGCGCCTATGCCGAGGTAGTCGCCAAACTTCCAGTAGTTCAGGTTGTGCAGGCAGCGGTGGCCGGGCCGGGCGTAGGCCGACACCTCGTACCGGTCCATGCCGGCCACCCCGGTCAGCTCGGTGATGCGGTCCAGCATGGCGTAGGCGTCGTCCTCTTCAGGCAGCGCCGGCGGGTACTTGGCGAAATACGTGTTGGGTTCGACCGTCAGGTGGTAAATCGAGACATGTGGCGGCTCAAACGCCAGCGCCTGCCGCATGTCCTGCTCCAGGTTCTCCAGCGTCTGGCCCGGCAGCGCGTACATGATGTCGAGGTTGAAGGTGTCAAAGGCCTGTGCGGCCTCTTCAACGGCGGCCAGCGCCTGGGCGCGGTCATGCACGCGGCCCAGGGCTTTCAGGTGCCTGTCGTCAAAGCTCTGCACGCCCACCGACAGGCGCGTGACACCGGCGCTGCGAAAGGCCCTGAAACGGTGTTTCTCAAACGTGCCGGGGTTGGCCTCCAGCGTAATTTCGCAGTCGGGCTCCAGCCGCAGCCGCGCGCGGATGTCGCCCAGCAGGCGGTCGATGGCCTGCGGCGAAAACAGGCTGGGTGTGCCGCCGCCAATGAAGATGCTGTGCACCGTGCGGCCCCAGATCAGCGGCAGCGAGGCTTCGAGGTCGGCCATCAGCGCGTCGAGGTAGCGCTGCTCGGGCAGCTCGCCCTGCGCCTCGTGCGAGTTGAAATCGCAGTAGGGGCATTTCTTCAGGCACCAGGGCAGGTGCACGTACAGCGACAGCGGCGGCAAGGCGCTGAGCTGCAGCGTGCCGTCCCGCATGTAGTGCTGGATGTCCTTGAGCCCCGCCCCGGTTTCCTCCCCGGGTGGCGCGCTGACAACAGGAATGGGAAAAGTCATAAGAAGAAAACGAAAACGTTCACAACCAGCGCTCGCGCATCAGGTCCATCATCTGGCGCGCCGCCATGCCACGGTGGCTGTTGGCGTTTTTGACTTCGACCGGAAGCTCGGCAAAGGTCTTGCCGAAGGCCGGGATGAACATCACCGGGTCAAAGCCAAAACCGTTGCTGCCGGCCGGCTCGCGCGCGATCTCGCCGCTGACACGGCCCACTGCAATCAGGGGCTCCGGGTCGTCAGCAGACCGCAGCGCCACCAGCGTGCTGACCAGGGCGGCGCGTCGATCGGTCAGTCCGGCCATCTGCTCGAGCAGGGCGCGCACATTGTTGTCGTCGCCTTTGTTGTAGCCGAACTGCGTGGCGTAAAAAGCCGTGTCCACGCCCGGCAGGCCGCCAAAGGCATCGACACACAGGCCGGCGTCGTCGGCCAGCGCCGGCAGGCCGCTGAGCCGCGATGCATGGCGCGCCTTGGCCAGGGCGTTTTCGACAAAGGTTCGAAAGGGTTCCTCGGCCTCAGGAATGCCCAGGTCGGCCTGTTTCACCAGCGTCACGCCCAGCGGCGCCAGCATGGCCTGCAGTTCGGCCAGTTTTCCGGGGTTGTTCGATGCAAGGACGATTTTCATAAACAGGCGGATTCAAGTACGAAGTGCAACGTTCAGAAATAGGGTGGGCCAAGAGTCAATAGGATGGGCTCTTTGTGACCAGCCAGTCTCAACGAAGCGCCATGACCTACAAACACTTGACCCGAGAAGAA
>Ga0208759_100085_pt1 | contig 32722 bp, 20 predicted proteins | sample LakWasM123_LOW14_2_FD_183935 | JGI IMG/M metagenome (GOLD analysis project Ga0208759, IMG submission 183935) | Freshwater sediment methanotrophic microbial communities from Lake Washington under simulated oxygen tension - Sediment Metagenome... | ecosystem: Environmental > Aquatic > Freshwater >...
GCCGGATATTTGGCGCGCCGCCGTTCGTGTTTTGGATGCGGCTGTTGCAAGCGCTTATTCCGGGCAAAAAAAAATTCACTGGATGGAAGTGTATGCCGGTGAAAAAGCGCATCGATTGTTTGATACCTGGCTTCCCGATGAAACCGTCGAGGCCTGCAAGCATTATTTGGTATCCATTAAAGGCCCGTTGACCACACCGGTAGGCGGCGGCATCAGTTCTTTAAACGTGGCTTTGCGGCAATTATTGGATATGTATGTGTGCTTGCGACCGGTCAGATGGTTTCAGGGCGTACCTTCGCCGGTAAAAAATCCCGGAGCCGTCGATATGGTGATTTTTCGGGAAAACACCGAGGATATTTACGCCGGTATCGAGTTTGAGCAAGGTAGCGAGGACGTAAAGATTTTTTTAAATTTATTAAAAGAGAATTTCCCGAAACAATACGCAAAAATCCGTTTTCCGGAAACGTCGGGCATCGGTATAAAACCGGTGTCGCAGGAAGGCACGGAACGACTGATCCGTTCGGCTATCGAGTATGCCATTGTCAATAAACGCAAGTCGCTGACCATTGTGCATAAAGGCAACATTATGAAATATACCGAAGGGGCGTTTCGTAAATGGGCCTATAACCTGGCCGAGCGCGAATATCCGGAGCATATCTACACCTGGGGGCACTGGGAAAAAACCCGCGCCGAGTTCGGCGTAGAGGCGGCAAACAAGGTTCAGGCCGAAGCGTTGGCAAAGGGGCGTATTTTTATTAAAGATTCTATCGCCGACATTACCTTGCAGCAGGTTTTGACCCGGCCGGAAGACTTCGATGTGATCGCGACATTGAATTTGAACGGCGACTATTTATCCGATGCCTTGGCCGCCCAAGTCGGCGGCATCGGCATTGCTCCCGGCGGCAATATCAATTATCAAACCGGCACCGCTGTTTTTGAGGCCACCCACGGCACTGCGCCAAAATACGCCGATCTGGATAAAGTCAATCCCGGATCATTGATTCTGTCCGGCGAAATGATGCTGCGCTATATGGGCTGGACGGAAGCCGCCGATGCGGTCATTAATGCGATGGATGCCGCTATTGCCGGTAAGCAGGTGACTTATGATTTTGCCCGGCAAATGGAAGGGGCGACAGAAGTCAAATGTAGCGAGTTTGCCGATGTATTGATTGAGAAGTTGATGTGCGGCAATGAGTATAAAGACCGCCGGTCGAACGCCACATGACCGGAGTCGCGGTTTTTAGGTAATGATACGAATAGATGAGTCTCGGCTTTGTTCTTATGATTGAAAACAGATTGATAGCGATCAATCTGTTTTCAACGGCGAGTCCTTTCAAAGCGCTTCATAACACTTTTATGAGGCTGCTTCAGTTGCTTCGATAGCGAAAGGGCATTGAGGAAAATAAGCCCATCCGGAGTAGACCTTATGGCGGAAAAAACGGCCCGAACACAAGTTCGTTATGAAAGAAACGACATCAATGCCGTTTTTAAAAAGACCCCATTTTTTTTCAATCGGCTACAGCCGGTAAAAATACTTAATATCAGTAAACAAGGCATCGCCATCTGTAGTCATCAGGCGTTAAAGACAAACCATCGCCTTGAAATCACGCTTTGTTTTATGCAGGGACAACACTTTTTGCTTAATGGACAAGTTGTGCATGCGTTCAATAAACAAAGCAATGCCCAGTATGACGAGTTTGTCGAATTGCTTGTTGGCGATTCGGCATCGACTATCCCCTTGCCTTTTAAATACGGCATTCATTTTGAGCAACATTACCTTCAGTTCAGGGATTACCTGATCGAATCCGGCTGTAAAAACGGCTTTGAAGTCCAGCGACGAGGCTTTTATCAGCGGCAAACCGGTCTGAAATAATCCCCTGTTCGGATTACTTTCTGATGTTACGCATGCTCATAATAAAAAGCGTAGTCCACGAAAAACACGAAAATAGTTAAAACACATCAAAACGTTGCCAGGTAGACCTTCCAGGTTTTAAAAACCTGGAAGGTCTAACCTATCGGCCTGCTTCTTGCCTGACGCCAGGGACTATCTGAATGACGACACATCCCGTAGATACTTGTGTAACACGAAGTTTCACCTCCCTGTGCCTGGGTTCCGGCATAACCCACAGGGATGTGGGGAATGCAGATATTGCAGGAGCAAATATCTGTCCCTGCCAGAACGACGGCATCCCACAGACCTGGGTGTATGATGTAAGGCGCTTGTCTTGGGCGTCTGTGAATGAATGCCGGGTATGACGCCGTCAGCGAAAAACCTACAGCGGATGTTTTTTTCGTGCTTTTCGTGGACAATGCGTAACATCAGTTATTAACCGCCTATTACCGCAGTCTGGCATTGTCCGAAAAGATAGCGTTCCCCGCATAGAAATACCCGTCGTAGGGCCATTCAGCTATCGTCAAACTATCTTTTCGCGGCCGATGCGTAACGCCGCTATTAATAGCGTAGCCCCCGACCTGAATATTTTTTATCGGGTTTCTTGTTCTCTTGACGCGTTAAGGTAATATCGTAGGCCGACACCGGAGGATCGTAATGATCGCCCGTGTAATGAATGGCAACGCTGATTACGCTGCTATGCAGCTGTTTTTAACCTGACACATGAGAGACCAGCCGAATGACCACGACCAGCATCGAAATCAACGAATCCGTCCGCCATTATTACGGCCAGGTATTGCAATCCAGCAACGACCTGAAAACCAGCGCCTGTTGCAGCATCGACTCGATGCCCGCTTACTTAAAAGCCTTGCTGGCCGGTTTGCATCCGGAAGTGCTGGAACGTTTTTACGGCTGCGGCTCGCCGCTGCCGCCGGTGTTAACCGGCAAAACCGTGCTGGATCTAGGCTGCGGTTCCGGCCGAGACTGCTATTTGTTGTCGAAACTGGTCGGTCCTAGCGGCCGGGTGATCGGCGTCGATATGACGCCGGAGCAGCTGGAAGTCGCCGTGCGGCACCGCGACTGGCATGCTGAGCGCTTCGGCTACGCCAATGTCGAATTTCTGCACGGCCATATCGAAAACCTGGCGGCGATTGGAATCGATGACGACAGCATCGACGTGGTGGTGTCCAATTGCGTGATCAACCTGTCGCCGGAAAAGCCGCGGGTGCTGGCGGAAATATTCCGGGTGCTGAAACCGGGCGGCGAGCTGTATTTTTCCGATGTCTTCGCTGACCGCCGTATCCCGGCCGCCTTGCGCCAAGACCCGGTGTTGCTGGGCGAATGTCTGGGCGGCGCTTTGTATTGGGAAGACTTCCGGCGGATTTTGCAAGCGCTAGGTTGCCCCGACGTGCGCGTCGTTAAACAAAATGCCATTAGCCTCGACGACCCCGACGTTGCCGCCAAAATCGGCATGGTCAAGTTTCACTCGGTCACCGTCCGCGCCTTCAAGCTGCCATTGGAAGACCGTTGCGAGGATTACGGTCAAGTGGCTTGTTATCTTGGCAGCATCCCGGAACATCCTCACGCTTTCGACCTGGACGACCATCATCATTTCGAAACCGGCCGCCCGCTACGGGTATGCGGCAACACCGCCGACATGCTGGCCGCCGGCCGCTATGCCGAACATTTCCAGGTGTTGGGCGATCAATCCCGTCATTTCGGTTTGTTCGACTGCACGCCGGGACCGCAGGGCGAATCGGCGGCATCCGGCGGTTCGTGTTGTTAAGGGGTTCCAGCGCCCTGCCTGTTCTGAACGTAGCGCGAGGGGCGGGCAACTTTCAAATCAAGCAGGATGGGGCCTGTTGCGCCATTAAACGCTGCAAGTTAGACCTTCCAGGTTTTAAAAACCTGGAAGGTCTGCGTACCGGCCATGTTTCCGGGACTGTTGAGTTGCCGCTGTCGTCGAGGTCCGACAGCAATGGCTTTTATCCTAAAAACAGCGGTTAGTCCACGAAAAGCACGAAAGACACGAAAAAATAGAGAACAGTATATTTCTCGGTTAACGATGCAATGCCAAGCATTCAGCCACATTCCTTTTGACAACGTTCATGACAGGTATGTGGCTTGATACAGGCATGACGGACAGAAGAGGGACCCACTTTGTTTTTCGTGCTTTTCGCGCCTTTCGTGGACTACGCTTTATTTATTAGATGTGTGCGTAACATCAGTCAATATGTTGTATTGATTGAGTGATTCACCCTTTGGTTGAAAGCCTGGAAATTGACAACTTTTTGAAAATTTTCGTGCTTTTCATGGATGAAATGATTTTTCTGGGATTATGCAAATAGCGTTTTACCGCTCGATGCCGTAGCCATTGATAGAACGCAAAATCGACACTTGCGGCTAATTGACGTATCCAACTCAGGCTAATTTCTTTAAAACCGTGCGCAGAATACCGCCATCCCGGTAATACTGAATTTCAATCGGCGTATCGATGCGGCTTACGGCCTTAAAGGTCGTAACGGTTCCGTCAGGCGCTGTTGCCGAAACCTTAACGTCCTGTTGCGGAACCGAGGTATCGGAAATATCGATAGCAAAAGTTTCCGTTCCGGTTAATTTCAGGCTTTTAGCCGATTCGCCGTCGATAAATTGCAGCGGCAAAATACCCATGCCGATCAGGTTGCTGCGGTGGATTCTTTCGTAACTCTCGGCGATAACCGCTTTTACGCCCTGCATAAACGGGCCTTTTGCCGCCCAGTCGCGAGACGAGCCGGAGCCGTATTCTTTACCGGCAAGGATGCACAGCGGAATGCCCGCCTCTTTATATTTCATCGCGGCATCGAAAAAGGTCATTCGTTCGCCGGTCGGATGATAAATCGTCAGATTGCCTTCAACGCCCGGAACCAGCTGATTGCGAATACGGATATTGGCAAAAGTGCCCCGAGCCATTACCTGGTCGTTGCCTCGGCGCGAACCGTAACTGTTCCAGTCTTTTTGTGCTATGCCTTTGTCTAAAAGGTATAACGCCGCCGGGGAACCGGGGGCGATTTGACCGGCCGGTGAAATATGATCGGTGGTCACCGAGTCGCCGAACAAAGCCAGCACCTGCATATCGGCGAGAGGCTGTATTTGTTCGCGGCCTATCGTCAAGCCTTCGAAGAACGGCGGTTTCCTGATATAGGTCGAATTTTCATTCCATGCGTACAATTCGGTGCCGGGGACTTCAATTTTTTGCCAGGCTGTGGTGCCGGTGAACACATCCGCATAACGCTCCCGGAACATTTCCGGCGTTACAAATTGCCTGATCGCTTCAGCCACTTCCCAGGGCGTAGGCCAGATGTCTTTCAGGTAAACCGGCTGGCCATCCTTGCCCGTACCCAGCGGCTCGCGGGTAATGTCCAGCGCTGTCGATCCTGCCAACGCATAGGCAACGACCAGCGGCGGCGAGGCGAGATAGTTGGTCTTGGTCAAGGGATGTACGCGGCCTTCGAAGTTCCGGTTGCCGGACAAGACCGCCGACACGACCAGATCGTTGTCCACTATTGCTTTTTCAACCGCTTCATCCAGCGGACCGGAGTTGCCGATACAGGTGGTGCAGCCATAGCCGACCAGATAAAAGCCCAGCTGTTCCATATAGCCAAGCAGCCCCGATTGTTTTAGATATTCCGTTACGACCAATGAGCCGGGAGCCAGCGAGGTTTTGACGTAGTTTTTAACTTTCAAGCCCCGCTCCACCGCTTTTTGGGCAACCAGGCCTGCGGCCAGCATGACCGATGGGTTACTGGTGTTGGTACAGGAGGTAATCGCCGCGATCACGACCGCGCCATGAGTAATTTTCTCATCGGCGTTATTTTTCGATACGATGCCGCTACGATCCAAGTCGCGCTCGAACAGCCCCATGCCTTTGATGCCGCTCGGCTCGATCAGCATTTGCCGGTAGGTCGGCCCGACTTCACTGAGGGCGATGCGGTCTTGCGGACGTTTGGGGCCTGCCAGCGACGGTTCAACGGTGCTAAGGTCCAGTTCCATAACCTGGGTAAATTCCGGGTCCGGCGTCTCGTCGGTACGAAACAGCCCCTGTTCCTTGGCATAGCGCTCGGTCAGGTCGATCAAATCCGCATGACGCCCGGTAAAGCGCATATAGCTGAGCGTTTCGTCGTCGATAGGGAAAAAACTGACTGTCGAACCTTGCTCAGGGGCCATATTGCTGAGCGTGGCCCGGTCCGGGATGCTCAAGTTAGTCAGGCCGGAACCGTAAAACTCGATGAACTTACCGACCACGCCAAACTTCCGGCACAGCTCGGTAATGCGCAACACCAAATCGGTCGCGGTCACGCCCGGCGGCAACAGGCCGGTCAACTTAATGCCGACCACATCGGGAACCAGCATGTAGATAGGTTGATCCAGCATCACCGCTTCAGCCTCAATGCCGCCGACGCCCCAGCCCAACACGCCCAAGCCGTTAATCATCGGCGTATGCGAATCGGTGCCGACGCAGCTGTCGGGATAACAGACGTTTTTAGCCTTGTTATGGAACACGACCGGCGCAAGGTATTCGAGATTGACCTGATGGACGATGCCGGTAGAAGGCGGCACCACGCGGAGATTTTTAAATGCCGATTGCCCCCATTTTAGGAACTCATAGCGTTCGGCATTTCTTTCAAACTCGACGGTTTCGTTTAACAGCAGGGCGTTGGCCTTGCCGAAATAATCCACCTGCACCGAGTGATCGATGACCAGATCGCAGGGAATAAGCGGATTGATTTTTTTCGGATCGCCGCCCAGTCGCTTCATCGCATCCCGCATCGCGGCCAGATCGACGAGCGCAGGAACGCCGGTAAAATCCTGCAATATCACTCGGGCCGGTTTGAACGGGATTTCATACCGTGCGCCGTGCGGCTGCCAGTTGGCGACGCTCAAGACATGTTCTTGGGTAATGATGTCGTGGTCGCAATTGCGCAATAACGATTCGAGCAGGATTTTTATCGTAAACGGCAAGCGCGACATATTTGTAGTACCGCCAGCTTCAAGCCGGGGCAGGGCATAATAGGAAATTGAGCCGGTGCTATCGGTTTTCAGTTGTTGATGCGCACCAAATGGATCGTGGTTAGTCATGATCGGAACCTCGCTGATGGGCTCGACAAATGTAAACAGCTTTTACCCGTATCAGTAGTTGCGTCAAGGATTTTGATTTTATCTTGAGGTAATCGAGAGCTTAGTTTTTGTTTAAAAATTCATCTGAATGAAACGGTGCAACGTGAGTGCGATATTAGCAAGATTCACAACAGCCAATCTTCCAGCTTTAAACCGGGTACTCTGGCAAACTCGCGGGTGTTATGGGTGACAACGGTCAGGTCGTGGGCAACGGCGATGGCTGCAATCTGCAAATCATAGGGGCCGATCGGTGTGCCTTGGCTGGACAAATGGGCGCGAATGTCGCCAAAGTGCCGTGTCGCTTGACCCGCAAAAGGTAAACTTGGCAACCATTCCAACAAGGTTAGCAAACGGATGCGATTCTGTTCTTGTCGCGCGCTCTTGGCCACGCCAAACCATAGCTCAGCTTCAACCGGCGCACAGACTTGTAACGCGGATCGGCCGACATGACGCACATGGTGTAGTATCTGAGGATGCTCTTTCAGCAATGCAATGACCGCATTGGTGTCCAGCAAATAAGTCATTAGTCCAATGCCTCGCGCTGCACATCAACACCCAAATCTTCATCATTAATGTCATCGGGGAAATCTTTGCTCAAGCCACCCGCTATGGCAGCAAGAAAGGCTTCGGTATCGTTCTGCTGTTTTGTGTCGGCCGGTACCGGCGCGTAACGTTGTTCCAGAAATTCGATGAAATCCAAGGCTTCACGGGCAGCGGTTTCTGGGAGGTTGAGGCTGTGTTGATAAATAGTTTCGGCCAGGTTCATGGATTATTCCTCAGTAAATCAATGTTGTCATCCTAGCATAACTTTTTTTACGCTGGTTTTCCAAGTAACGTAGTTCGAGCATGCTGTTTATGCCCGACAGGAACTGGGGGCGGAAGATGATGACTGTTAACAGCAACGTGTCTAAACTATGTAACCGTTCCCAACACCTGTAGGCATTAATCAGCATTGAATATTTTGCGAACGAAGTTTCTTTAAGGTACAGGTTGTGTACCACTACTCTTGTTAAATTTAAGTCATGCTAAATCGCTCAGTTAAAAAAATTTACCCTATTAGTGACAATAGTAAAGACAGCGAAGGCCCGACTTTTGCCGATATTTTAGAAATACCGAATATCGTTTTATTGGGTGAACCAGGTGCAGGTAAGAGCTACCTATTCAATCACGCAAGTCAACACGAGAACGGCAACTACATAACCGCTAGAAACTTTACGATTTATGCCGACGAACCCTATACCAATAAACCTGTGTATATCGATGCACTTGATGAAAAACGATCACGCGTCGAGACTGGTTCAATCGATGGAATAATCCTACATATCAAGCTAATCAAGCCATCAAAAGTCCGATTATCTTGTCGTGTGGCGGATTGGTTGGGCGAGACAGACCTCGAATCATTTAAACCCTATTTTGAAGCTAACTGCGGCTATTGCGTAGTAGTGCTTGAAGCACTGACTGAAGCAGAAATAGACCAGATACTGAGCGGGAAAAGTATTGATAATCCGAGTGAGTTTAGGGAACAAGCCTATAACAAGGGCGTGGGTTCACTGCTGACCAACCCACAAACATTGATAATGCTGGTCGATTCGGTAAAAAACGGGCAATGGCCGAAGACCAAAAAAGAATTATACGAAAACGCTACTGAGTTGCTTTTAACCGAACACAACGACAAGCATAAACGTAAGCCGTTGGCAGGTTTTACACCAAGTCAGCTAAAAGATGCCGCGGGCGCGGCTTGTGCTGTCTTGCTGATTGCGGATGTTGAAGGAATTTCTTTATTAAAAGGCAGGCATTCTTACGCAGAAATCCCTTATCCAGACTCAGAGGCGGTATTGGCTGCATTGACTAAACAAGCTTTTGTCACAATAGATCAAGAACAAGTTAATTATTCACACCGCACTATCGCCGAATATCTGGCAGCCTGTTGGCTGGTCAGTTCCATTCGTAAAGGACTACCTGTTTCCCGTGTATGCAGCTTGTTGTGCTTTGAAAATTATCCTGCATTGGAATTGCGAGGCTTATATGCGTGGTTAGTGCAATTGCTACCCGACGGATATGCCGACGCTTTAATGGCAAGCGATCCTTATGGTGTTTTGGTGCTCGGTGATGTCAGTTGTCTTTCGCTGTCCAGCCGTAAAGCGTTACTTAATGCTCTGGTGAAACTTGCAGAAAAAGATCCTTGGTTTCGCGCTCAGGATTGGACAAGCGAACCGCTGGGCGCGTTATCGACGCCAGAAATGGCGGACGAGTTTAAAGCAATATTATCAAGACAACCGCAGCAATTTCATTTGCGTTCTGTTGTTTTAAATGCCATCAGCTACGGTGAGCAGCAACCGGAACTTAAAGACGATTTGCTGCAAATTTTTTGTGATGATGCTGCTGGTTATGCCGAAAGGCACGATGCGTTTGAAGGTTTAATCAATGCTATTCCAGATGGGAAGCACCTCGCCGTTAAAGCGGCTAAAGATCAATTTCAAATAAGCAGTGATAATCTTCGTTTAAGAGAAGCGATGATGAAACGCGTTTACATAGACCATTATAAAGTTGAGGATGTAGTTCAACTTGTTATTGACTATGTCAACCACCGAGACCCTAAAAATCACTCAATAGGTGGGTTGTGGACTCTGGTGCATACTGTGCCGCTTAATTCATTGCCTGAACTTCTTGATCGACTTACGCAAATTGAGCTAGCTGAGGGTAAAGAAAATAGAAATGTCTGGAATTTCGTTTATGATCTTTTAAAGCGGACCTTGTCCAGTACCGATAATATTGAGATTAACAGGCTTTGGTTATGGGTCTCAAAGCTAAAGTTCAGCCCCCGCTATGGTAGTCAGCGCAACGATTTTATCAAAGACTGGCTTGGTGAAAATCAACAGCTCGTAATGGCGCTGTTTAATATAGCTCTGCGTGAACAGAATGATCTAACCAGTATTTGGAGATTTTGGAATAATTTTCAGCAATTGGTTAAATTTGAATTTGATATCGACCAAATCATTAATTCTGCATTCTCTTTAATTGTTGAAAAAGATTATTGCAATGCAAAAGAGCAGTTTATTTTTGAGCTGGCTTTGAGTTTAACCGTTACGAGAACTACAAATCTCGAATGTTTTAATTTGCTATTTAACTATGGCAGCGTCCATCCTGAATTAGCCGATGTATTGGCGCGTTCGTGCCAATCAGAAGTTCAGGATTGGCGTTGGAAAGATATAAATCGAAATGTTAAGTACAAGAAGAAACAGCAAAATAGCCAACAAAAAAATCGTAGTGATTTTGAAAAACAAAGGGACTTAATTCGCACAGGGCAGCATCTTGGTTGGCTGGAATGGTTAGCCAATCTTTATTTTGCAAGGTTTACAGATGATGATCGCACTCTGGAACCCGAAAAACGCTTAGAACAGCAATTAGGCGAACAAAATGTAGGCGTTGCTTTGGAGGGGCTGCAAGCTGCTCTTAACCGAAATGATTTGCCTACGCCATCGGAAATAGCAAACTTATATAGCCAAAATAAATACCAGCGTTGGTGGTTTTCTATTTTAGCCGGAATGTCCGAATGTTGGGGCAAGCAGGATGACCTCGCGGTTTATTCGGAACAGGCACTAAAAGCAGCTTTAGCACTAAATCTTCTATTGCCGAGTTTTTATCGAACAGAAGGTAATCATAGCCAACAAATTGAACCTGAATGGCGACAAGCTCTTTTTCAACACAAACCGGAACTGGTGCAAGCGGTTTATCTGGAAGTCATAGAAACTCTACTAAAAACGAAAAGAGAGTATGTTCAAGGCATCCGAGAGCTTTGTCAGCATCCGCAGCTCACTCATAACAGAGCGGCCATCGTTTTACGGCTATTAACCGATTATCCAAACGTTCCATCACAAGAGCTGGAAACTTTGCTGTTAACAGCCATCACGCTTCCTAAAATTAAGAAGGAATTGCTATCACTTACCCAATCTATATTAAAACCGCGTACCAGAGTGCGGTTGAAACAAAAAATGTTGTGGTTAAGCATTGGTTTCTTAATCGATTTCGATCCGTTTAAGGATGCTGTCAGTCATTGTGCTGCCAAGCGCGAGAGTTTTATTTGGACATTAATATCGATTATTGGACATGCCCGTTCTGATGATGACCAAAATCAACCTTATAAACTTTCAGTTGCACAATTAGATTTTGTGATTCGTTTGGTCGGTAACCAGTGTCCAGATACTGAGCGTCCAACTGGAGGCAGTTGGGGCGCGGAAAATTCTTGGAATGCCGCAGAGTTTGTAAAAAATCGAGTAACCCACCTATCTACACAAATTGATGATGAGTCAATCAGGGCTTTAAATGATTTAATCGGTGAGCCACAACTGGCTAGTTATCGTGATTATTTAAAACATGCGGTCGCCAATCAATCGGCCTTGCGTAGAAAGCAGCTATTTGTGCAACCCAATTGGCAACAAGCCGTTGAAGCTTTATCGAATGGCAAACCGGCGCATATTGCCGACCTTCATGCCTTGACTATTGAGCATTTAAAAGATGTGGTGAATAGAATTCGCACCGAAAACACTGATATTTTTAAGATCTTTTGGAACGAAGCCGATTCTTACGATAAATTTAAGCCGAAAAATGAAAACAGCTGTCGAAACAGACTGATTGATTTGTTAAGACCAAGATTTTCGCCTTTAGAAATCAATGTGGAACCGGAAGGCCACATGGTGATCGATAAACGCGCCGATATAGTGTTGTTGAACTCAGCCAAGCAAAAACTACCGATTGAAGTGAAGCGGGATTATCATTCAGATTTGTGGACAGCCTGTGAAAATCAATTGGACAGATTATATACCCGTGATCCGCAAGCCGAGGGTTATGGAATTTATCTGGTATTTTGGTTTGGCGACAAGCGTCCGCGATCTATGCCCAAACCGCCCCATTCATTACCAAAGCCCAATACCGCACAAGGATTAGAAAATGCTTTACGATCACTTATAAAAGCTGATGATCAAAATAGGCTGGCAGTTGTTGTGATTGATGTTACTCGTCCTGAAGATTAATATCTATAGGTCGGACATGGTGTTTATCTCTGATATTCCTCTGTTTAAGAGTGCGACGGTTTTCTGATTTGCCCGCCGTCGTTCTATCACTCCGTCCCGTTTGGGCGGTATTGAATAAGTTTCTGCGACGACAAAAGGACAACGCATGAAAACAAACGCCGATAATACTCGCATCGAAACCGACTCCTTCGGCCCGATCCAAGTGCCCGCCGACAAATACTGGGGCGCGCAAACCCAGCGCTCGTTGCTTAATTTTAAAATCGGCAATGAGCGGATGCCGAGGCCGTTGATCCGCGCACTGGGCATAGTCAAACATTGCGCCGCACTATCGAATATCGCGCTGGACAACATCAATGAAAAAATCGGCAACGCCATAGCGGCTGCTGCTCAGGAGGTTATCGATGGCAACAGGGACGACAACTTTCCTCTGGTTGTCTGGCAGACCGGCTCCGGCACCCAGTCCAACATGAACGCCAATGAGGTGATTGCCAATCTGGCTATCGAGCGCCTTGGCGGGGTTGTGGGAACTAAAACGCCGGTTCATCCGAACGATCACTGCAACCGCAGCCAGTCTTCGAACGATGCTTTCCCGACGGCCATGCATATCGCCACCGTCGAGCAGTTGCACCATTTGTTGATTCCTTCGCTACAACATTTGCACGGCGCGCTGTCCGACAAATCCGAGGCATGGAGTGAAATAATCAAGATCGGGCGAACGCATTTGCAGGATGCGACGCCGCTGACTTTGGGGCAGGAGTTTTCCGGCTATGCAGCCCAAGTGCAACTGGGTATCGAGCGGATTAACGACAGTCTCAAGCGGCTGTATCCTCTGGCGCAAGGCGGCACAGCAGTGGGCACCGGCCTGAACTCGAAATCGGGTTTCGGCGACCGGTTTGCCGAAGAGGTCGCGAAGTTTACCCAGCTTCCTTTCGTCTCTGCGGCCAATAAATTCGAGGCATTGGCCGCGCACGATGCGATGGTGGAAATCTCCGGGGTGTTAAACACCATCGCGGTCGGCCTCAATAAAATAGCCAACGATATTCGCTTGCTGAGTTCGGGGCCGCGCTCCGGCATCGGCGAACTGTCGCTGCCTGAAAACGAACCCGGTTCTTCGATCATGCCGGGCAAGGTCAATCCGACCCAATGCGAAGCGATGACGATGGTTTGCGCGCAGGTTATGGGCAATCACACCACTGTCACTTTTGCCGGGGCGCAAGGGCATTTGGAACTCAATGTGTTCAAGCCGGTGATCATTTTTAACGTGCTCCAGTCGATTCGGCTGATCGGGGATGCGGCGGTCAGTTTTACCGATCATTGCGTGGTCGGCATTGAGCCGAATATCGACCGTATTGCCGAGCTGATGGAGCGTTCGTTGATGCTGGTGACCGCGTTGGCGCCGCGTATCGGTTACGACAACGCGGCCAAGATTGCGAAACTGGCGTTTAAAAATCGCAGCACACTACGCGAAGAGGCGGTTTCCGGCGGCTTTGTGACTGAACAGGAATTCGACAGGCTTGTTCGTCCTGAGGATATGATTTTCCCTAAATAGAGCAAGAATAGAGCGACTATGCTGATAGCATTTCTTGAGTAGTAAGATGCTTCAACCAACTGTAGAGACGCGATTTATCGCGTCTCTACAGGTCGAATGTTTTGTCTCTGGCGAAGCATCCTGCTAATCAGGTAAGTAGGTGTTTATAAGTTTCTTAACATGAGCGGCATGTGTGGGAGCGGCTTTAGCCGCGACAATCGCGGCTAAAGCCGCTCCCACACATGCCGGAAAACTCTTGCCCAACTACTTAGCATTTTGTTTTGAGTTCATTCAAAAAGACAATCGCTCAAATCGGGCGTTTTAAGCTGTTTGGACATCTTGCCGTCATGGATGGATTGGAAGGCTTTGTTGAAATCGGCGTTGATAAAACTATTCGCTAAATGAGTGCACAAGCAATAAACGGCTGAATAATCATCGGCGCTGCCGGAGGTGCAATTATTGATTCGGTCGGACAGGATGCGGATGATGGAGAGTATAAAGCCATCGTGCCGCCACGTTACCGGATGGTCCACCACATCGCTTCCCCGCATCGCAATAGCGGTCAATGCACTGTAGGCAAGGTTAACCAGTCCGGCCAATATGGCAACCATGTCGCCCGCTTTAATCGCTTTTAATGCCGCGCTGCCCTCATCCATCAGTAACGCTTGACGCATAACAATATCCATGTCGGATAAGTGCTCATTTGCGCCATGTGCCGCTTGCGGCAATGAAAATGTGTCGTTGAATTCTCTAACTAACTTTAAGTGCTTATTCATGGTTTTTATCCTCGTCGACTTATGTCGAATTAATGTAATAACCAGACCCAACTAAAAGTTTTTTAACGCGATTTATTCAAGCGCTATTTTTCCCTCAATGCAATGGCTGACGCCGAGAGCGGGAGCCTCCAGGGTCATTTTTATGTCTATGGTTTCGGAGCCGTTCAGCTTGGCGGCTTCAACGGCTTTGAGCACGGCATGCTCGATCTCGCGTTGCGATGTGATGCCGACATGTTTGAGATATTTTCTGATTTCTAAATTTAATGTGTCTTCATTCATTTTGACCTCCTAAAGGCAAAGTAGATTCCATCGGTACGAGCAATGGAATTTGTTTTGTAATGAAAGTATCATTTTGTAATTATAAAAACCGCTTATGAACTGTACCATGTCCTGATGTTACGCACACTGCCAAAAATAATTATTTTGTCGGCTACGAAAATGCCGGTCAAAAAATATCAAAAACCCGCGGAAACAGCGTATTAACCGATGTTAGGCGCTGTCCGTTACAGATGGAAGGTGTGGGAAGCCCTTAAGAGTCCGTTTTGGAATTGGCTATTCCGTGTAGCGTTGCCAGCGCGCTTTCGTACTCGAACACCTCGATTTGGCGGGCAAAGTCGGCATAGCGGCTACCCAGCTTAACTCGCAGCAGATCAGCGGATTCACGGGCTAAGCCGTTGGCGCGAGCGTTGTTTTCGATAAGCAGGTTTTCTAATTCCGAGAGTATATGTTTTAAGCATTCGGGATCAATATTGCAGGCAGTGTTTTCGATAAGAGCAGCGTCTTCCGGCAAACTCAGGATGTACTGAATCAATTGAGCCAATTCGCGATCGCACAGCCTGGCTAATTCTGCGCATTCGGCTGACCTGGAATTCCGGCGCAATGCCTTATCCAGCAGGGTTGCCAGATCGGAAACGCGGCGAGCGCCCAGAGTGGCGGCGGCGCCTTTCAGACCATGAGTCAGGTGTTGCGCCTCTTGGATGTTCCCTGTACTCAGCAATTCTTGTACACGAATCATGTCTCTACTATGGAAGTTGGCAAACATTTGCAAAAGCTGCTGATATTTCATAGTGTCGCCCCTGACGACAGCCAGGCCTTGTGCGGCTTCCAGTCCCGGAACGGTTGCCAGCCGGTCTGGAATGTAGGCGACCGGGAGAGAGATCGGCATTAAGTCCTCCGTGAGTTCTGCTGGGCGATAGTTTAGGTCAGGCGGCGACAACCAACGCAGCAGCGTAGCGTAGAGAACCTGCGGAATCACGGGTTTGGCAACAAAGTCGTTCATGCCGGCATTGAGGCAGATCCGCCTATCTTCGTCAAAGGCGTTGGCGGTCATCGCCAAGATCGGCAAGGAAGCGTAGCCGGGCTGGGCGCGAATCGCTTTGGTTGCGGCCAAGCCGTCCATATCGGGCATCTGCATATCCATCAGCACCAGATCGTAGCTATTCGTACCGAGCTTATCCAAGGCGACCCGACCGTTTTCCGCCGTGTCCACCGACAGACCGACCCCGTGCAGCAATTCCAGCGCCACCTCCCGGTTGATGGGGTTATCCTCTGCCAGCAGCAGGCGGGCGCCGGCATGATTTAGACGCAACATGCTCTCAGCATCCGCCGATGTTATCCGCGCTTCGGTGGGTATCACGCCGTGGCCCCGCTGGAGCCGGACGGTAAACCAGAAGGTGCTGCCTTGGCCCAGCGCGCTTTCCACGCCGACCTCCCCGCCCATGATGTTCGCCAGGCGTCGGGTAATGGCCAGCCCCAGGCCGGTGCCGCCGTACTGGCGGGTAGTCGAAATATCGGCTTGGGCGAACACTTCGAACAGCGTCGGCAAATTCTTCGCCGCGATACCGATACCGGTGTCCTGAACCTCGAATCGCACCAGCAACCCTTGGTCGGTTTCTTCCAATAATCTGGCGCGTAACCGGATGACGCCCTGTTCGGTGAACTTGACGGCGTTGCCTGCATAGTTGAGCATGGCCTGACGTAGCCGGGTAGGGTCGCCGCGCAACCATTGGGGTACGTCGTCATTATCTATTTCGATGGTTAGTCCTTTAGCTCGGGACTGATCGGTAATCAATGAGCTGATGTGATCCAGCACCGCCGCCAGGGAGAAATCGGTTTGTTCCAATTCCAGGCGGCCTGACTCAATTTTCGACAGATCCAGAATGTCGTTAATGATGGACAGCAGATGCAGGGCGGCGGCATCGATCTTGTCCAGCCGCACGCTTTGTTCAGGCGTAGGCGTGTTTTGACGTAAGAGATAGGTTAATCCGATGATGGCATTCATGGGGGTGCGAATTTCGTGGCTCATATTGGCCAGGAAAGCGCTCTTGGACTGATTGGCTGCATCCGCCAAAGTCCGGGCCGACTCCAGTTCCGCCGTTCGACTGGCTACCAGCTCTTCCAAGTGATGGCGGTGCTGATCCAGCTCCTCGCCCTGACGCCTCTTTTCGGTAATGTCTTCCTGCACCGCCACGTAATGGGTAATGCCCCCATTCGGCTGACGGATGGGCGTAATGATGGCGAAATCCACATATTCGCTGCCGTCCTTGCGTTTATTGATGAATTCACCCTTCCAGGTTTGCCCGTTGGATATGGCATCCCAGAGCGCCGTATAGGATTCTTTCGGCGTTTTGCCGGAGTTCAGGAGTCGCGGACTTTGTCCCATTACTTCTTCGTGGCGGTAGCCGCTGTTCTTCGCGAAAGCCTCGTTAACGTATTCGATATTGCCGTCGAGATCGGTGATGATGATGCTCTCCGGGCTTTGCTCCACGGCCTGGGCGAGCTTGCGCAGTTGCTCTTCGGCCTGCTTGCGCTCGGTAATGTCCCGATTCGCGCCGTGCTGGCCCAAGTATTCGCCGTTCTCATCGCGGATGGGTTTGCAATGGTGGCCGATCCAACGTACGCCCCCGTCCTTGTGCATGATGCGCACTTCAAGTTCGCCTCTATCGGTATTCGTGCTGTCCTTAAGATGTTGCCGGTACGCCATGCGGTCGTCAAGGTGGATAATGTTGACCATTAACTCGGGGTCGGCCAGGAATTCCTCAGGCGCATGACCGGAAATTTGTTCGCAAGCCGGAGAGATGTATTTATAACGTCCGTCGATGTCAATCCAGAAAATGCAATCGGCAGCATTGTCGGCCAGCAGTCGGTATTTGGCCTCCGAGTCCCGCAATGCGGCATGAGCCGCCTCAGCCCGGGTCCGGGCGGCGAGGGCATCCTCCATCAGGTTCAGCGCAGCCAACCTGGCTTGGCGCTGCTCTTCGAGGATGGCTGTCTGGCTTTCGCGCAACGCCGTTTCGGCGGACTGACGGGCGCGACGTTCGTCGGCCTCATTCAAGGCGCGCAAGATGGCCGGCAATAGGCGAATTAGGCTGCCCTTAAGGACAAAATCACTCATGCCCAGATGCAGCAATTCCACAGCGGTTTCCTCGCCGACGCTGCCGGACACCAGGATGATCGGCAGGTTGGGACGATATGTGCGGATCCGTTGCAGGGTCGCGATAAAGTCCATGCCCGGCACGTTGTAATCCGAGAGCACCACATCCCATTCGTTCTGCAACGCGGCATCCAGCTCTGCATCGCTACCGACGCGGAAACACTCGGCATCCAGGCTATGTTGGCGTAAATGCCTCTCCAGCAGCAGGAAGTCGGCAGGGACATCTTCGATGACGAGCAGTTTCAATGGGCTGTTCATGGCTGTTTCATCGCTGCGGGGGAGATTCGTTGGTCGCTAGCCAGTACACGCCCAGGCGCGCCACAGTCTCGGCGAATTCGGCAAAATCCACAGGCTTGCGCACGAAGCTGTTGGCGCCGACTTCATAGCTCTTCAGGCGATCACGATCCTCATCCGACGAGGTGAGAATGACGACCGGCAGTAGCGCAGTGCGGGTGTCGGCGCGCAGTCGTTCCAGCACTTCCAGGCCGGACAGGCGCGGCAGGCCGATGTCAAGCAGTACTACGGTGGGCAGGTCGGGGCCTTCCCGGCCTTCGAATTCGCCCTGCCGGAACAGGTAATCCAGCGCTTGTTGACCGTCGCGCACTACGTCTATCTGGTTGATCAGGTTGGCGCGGCGTAAGGCGCGCAAGGTCAGTATTTCGTCCTGTAGGTTGTCTTCTACCAGCAAGATGGTTTTGCTATTGATCACGTTAAACCTCCTTTTCGCCGCGTGTTGAATCCGCGGGCATGTTTGATAAAGAAAAACAGAATACCGCGCCTTTGCCCGGTTCCCCTCGTGCCTCGATGTTCCCGTTGTGGCGGTGTACGATACGCTGTACGGTGGCCAGGCCAATGCCGATGCCGGGAAATTCCTCCTGGCGGTGCAGACGTTGGAACGGCTGGAACAGCCGGTTGGCGTGGGCCATATCGAAACCGGCGCCGTTGTCGGCGACGCAGTAGCGGCGAATGCCGTCCCGTTCTTCGGCGTACACGCGAATACCCGGCGCTGCCGCGTGTGCGCTGTATTTCCAGGCGTTGTCCAGCAAGTTGCGCATGACGGCTTCGAGCATGCGCGCATCGCCATAGGCCTGAAGCCCGGCCTCTACCTGTATCGCCACTTGCCGTTCAGGTGAGCTTTGCATCAGTTCGGCCAGCAGACGCTCGGACAGGGCGGCAAGGTCTACGTCATCGTGCCGCAACTCGCCCCGCGTGCTGCGCGAAAGCGTCAGCAGGCCGTCGATCAATTCGCTCATCTTGCGGCTGGCGAGGTCGATCTGATCCAGGTAAACCTTAGCTTCGCCCGGTAACTGGCTACCGTAATCCTCAACCAGCGCCTGACTGAACCCGCTCATGGCGCGTAGCGGCGCGCGCAGATCGTGGGAGACGGCGTAGGCGAAGCTGTCGAGCTCGCGGTTGGCGGTGGTGAGTTCAGCCGTGCGCTCGTCGACGCGTCGCTCCAGATCGGCGTTAAGGCGGCGGATTTCTTCCTGGGTCCGTTTGCGGTCGGTGATGTCGCGCAAGATCACCGTGAACAGTTCGCCGCCGGCAGTGGGGGTATGGGAGATGGATGCCTCGATGGGAAACTCCTCGCCGTTTGCGCGCAGGCCTCTGATTTCGCCTACGCCCATAGGGCGAGCGGTTATGCCGGTCTGTGCGAAATTCCGGACATGGCTTTCATGCTGAGAGCGGAAACGTTCGGGGATGAGGCGGGTCAAGGGCTGGCCCATAATCTCTGCTGCACTCAGGCCGAACACTTGCCCTGCGGCCGGGTTAAACAGGCATATCTGTTGCCGCTCGTTCACGGAGATAATCGCATCCGTCGCCGAGTTGATAATGCCCGCCAGCCGCTTCTCGCTTTCGCGTAGTGCTTGCTCGGTCCGTTTGCGCTCGGTAATGTCTTGTACGGTACCGTACAGGCCGATGATGTTGCCTCCGTCATCGTGGCTTGCTTTGCCGCGGGCGATGATCCACCGATGGAAGCCGTCGGGACGCACCACCTCAGCATCGCATTCGTATTCCACCCCTTCCGACAAGCCCTTCTCCACGGCGGCGGCGAGGCCCACCCAACTTTCGGGCGTGAAGTAAGTCTGGATTTCCGGGTAAACGGCTGGGGGCAAAGCGGGATCGCGGCCATAGATACGAAAAATTTCCTCCGACCAGGTATGGCGGTCGGCTTTCAGGTCCCATATCCAGTTGCCGATCCCGGCCAAGTGCTGCGCCTCCTCAAGCGTGGCGGCGAACTGTTCCGCATCCTGCCGGGCGTTGGTAATGCCTTGGTAAAGGTCAAGGTTGGCAAGTCCTACCGACGTGGCATCGGCCAATGCTTGCTGTAACTCAAGTTCCTCTTCGCCGGCCAGGTGCCGGTTGGCCCAGTAGCAGCCAATCGCGCCCGCCGGGTTTTCCCTGCCGATGGGGGTCATGGATAGACTCTTGACGAAAGTGGGGCGATAGGCGGCATAAAGAATACGCGGATCGGCAGTGATGTCTTCGATGACAGCCGCTTCCGCGTGGAGCATGGTCCAGCCGGAAACACAGGACTCAAGCGGAAAACGTTGCCCTTTCCACAATGGGCCAACGGCGTCCTCGTCGATATAGTGGCACTGGCCATTGTCGCGCAATATCAGGGTAGCTCCGTCTGCGCCGGTCAGTTCACGCACGGCGCAGAGAATGATGGTCGTGAGACTCGGCAGGTCGCGCACCGCGGCAACTTTCTCGACGGTTTCAGCCAGTCGGCGCAGCAGTTGCGCACTGCGGCTCAATTCCTCCACCGTGCGTCGCCGCGATAACACCAGGCCGCTGACTCGCGCCAGCAGTTCATCGACTGAGAAGGGCTTGTTGAGGTAGTCCTGCACGCCTTCCTTGAGCAGGCGCACACGCAGGTTCTCGTCGGTCTTGGCGGTGATCATGACGATCGGTATGTCGCGCGTAGCCGGTTGGCGGCGTAATTCGTAAACCATGTCATCGCCGCTCATCTCCGGCATCATCAGATCGGTGAGAATCAAGTCGGGATGCAGCGCCAGCGTTTTTTCCATGCCCTCGCGTCCGTTGAAGGCGCTGTAAACGCGGTAGTACGGGCGTAGCGTGGCGGCAATGAACTCGTTCATGTCGATGTTGTCCTCGACTACCAGCACCAGCGGCGCGTCGGCTGCGGCCAATGATTCGTTCAAGGGAATGACTGATGCGCGCAGTTCCAGTTCCTCGACGGCCTGACGGTCGATTATTTCGTCGAGCGGTACCGGAGCGCCGAGCACGGCGCCGACCGGCGCCGCCAATGGCAGCCGTACCGAAAAGAGCGCGCCGCCGCCTGGATTTTCTCCCAAGCTGACCGTACCGTTATGCAGTTCGACGAAATCCTTGACAATGGCCAGTCCGAGGCCGGTGCCTCCAAAACGGCGCTGTGTTCCGCCCTCTACCTGGCGGAATCGCTCGAACACAGCTTCCTGCAAGTTGACCGGCACGCCCGGGCCATTGTCCTGCACCTCGATCAGCGCGCGACCATTTTCTTGCGACAGGCGCAGGGCAATAGCGCCGCCATCGGGGGTGAACTTGAAGGCATTGGACAGCAGATTCACCAAGACGCGTTGTAACTTTTCACCGTCCGCCTCGACTGACAGTGTGTCTGGGATTATCACTGTGTAGTCTATTTGCCGTTCCGCAGCCAACAACTCGAAGTGGCTGGCCATTGCCCTGGTTAGAGCGGCAAGATCAAGCCGTGTCCAGATTAGGGGCATACGGCCTGCCTCAAGTTTGGCGGTATCGAGCAGATCGGTGACGTGGCGATAAAGTAAGCGCGCGTTGCGCAGCACCATTTCATTTTCGCGTCGTTCCGGCTCGGTCAGGTCGGTAGCGGTCAAGCGCCGGGCGAGGGGGCTGATGATCAAGGTCAATGGCGTGCGCAGCTCGTGACTGACATTAGCAAAAAACTGGGTTTTTAGTTCGTCCAGTTCGAGCGTTTTCTGATAAAGCAGGGTGATTTTCTCGTTAGCGGCGCGGGTTTCCGCCAGAGCGATGTCGGTGCTTCGTTGCGCGCGGCGCAGACGATCCTGGGTCTCGCTAAACAGATAGCCCATGACCAGAAACAGGCCTACCGAATAGAGGTTGGACGGGGTGTTCATCGTCCAACTCAACTGGGGCGGGATAAAAAAGTACCAGACGATGGCGATGCTGAGCACGGTGCTGGCCAGTCCGGCCCAGAGGCCGCCCAGGCGCGCGCTGAAAAACACGGTGGGGAAGAATAGAAACCAGACGAAAGGTGCTATCCAGGGCCACAGTAGCCATTGCAGCGCCAGCGCCAGGAAAGGCAGTAAGATGGCCGGCACCAAACGTATGATCATGGTGCTGTATGCCCTTTCGGTGGTATCGGAAGGGCATCGAGAAAGGCCAGCGGGTAGGGCGGTTCTTGTTTGAGTTGACGAGAGAGTTCGTTGATCTGCTGTTTCAACGCAATCATGTCCAACTCGCGGCCCACCGTGGCGCGGTTGAAACGTTCCAGTTCCGCATTGCGCTGAGCCAGTTCCCGGGTCTGTCGGCGCAGTGCCTCTTCGACGGCTTTGCGCGCACTGATGTCTGCGATGGTGCCGATCATCCTGAGTGGCGCGCCCTCGGCATCACGTTCGGCCACCCGGCCTCTGCCCCGTATCCACTTGATCTGCCCGGAAGAGGTGACCAAACGGTAGTCGAAATCGCTGGACGGCGTCTTGCCTTGCAGGTGAGCTTCCATCGTTTCCAGCACATGGGTCAGATCATCCGGATGCACAGTCTGTTTGAAAAACTCGAAATCCGGCGTGACTTGATTAGGCAGGTAGCCGGTCATTTCGTAGTAATGTGGCGTCAGATAGGCCAATCCGCTACGTAAATCCCAGTCCCAAAGACCGTCGCTGGTAGCATTGAGGGCCAACTTAAGACGCTCTTCGCTGATGCGAAGTTGCGCTTCGGCAGTCTTGCGTTCGGTAATATTGAGGATAAAGCCGATAATTGCCGGGCGACCTTGATAGTCGAAGGTGCGTCCATGTAGCTCAACGTCGATGCGACTGCCGTCGCGGTGCAGACCGACAAAAATGTAATGCAGGTCCGCAACCTCGCCATCAATACGCCGTCGCATGATTTCCTCCACTCGTTCACGATTTTCCGGGCTAACCAGATCGGCGACAGATACGTTGTCGATCAGAGCTTCCGGCGAGTCGTAACCGAAGAGGGTCAAAAAGCCGGGATTGACGTAGCGGAAGCGGTCATCCTGAATAATGTAAATACCGGCCAGAGATTGTTCCACCAAGGCGCGAAAACGGCCTTCGCTGTCACGCAGGGCCAGTTCGGCCTGCTTACGTTCGGTGATATTTTCGGTCACGATAATGATTTCGCCGTGGTTGGGCGAGTAGATCATGAATGAGAACCAGCGATTGAGTTCGCGCAGATAATGTTCCCAGTTTGTCGATATGCCGGTTGTCGCGACTCGCCCGAAGAGCTCAAGCGATTCCTGGTTGTTCTCGCAATAGCTAGGGATGACTTCGCTGATCCTGCGTCCGATCACTGATTCGGTAATGCCTGTGACAGTGGCGAATGCCGGGTTTGTCGCGATGTATTCCATATCTACCGGCGTCTCGCCCTGAAAGATGACGCGGGCATGGACGACACTGTTCATCATGTTCTCGAACAATGATCGGTAATTCAGTTCGCTCGCGTGCAATGCCGCCTCGGCCTGCTTACGCTCGGTAACATCCCGGGAAATACCGAAGATGCCGATCATGTTGTCTTCGCTGTCGCGCAGGGGGCCTTTAGTGGTGAGAAATACCCTCTCGCCTTGCGATGTGTTAAGTCTTTCTTCCTGAGTAATCGTACGGTTCTCGGCGTTCACCCTGCGATCGATGGACATCACGAGATCGGCCTGTTCGGAAGGAAAGAGGGTTCGATCGTCGCCGCCCAGCACGTCTTCCACCGGCTTGCCGACGAAACGACTGGCGGCTCGGTTAAACAGGATGTAGCGGCCTTCCAAATCTTTGGCGAAAATAGGATCCTCGGAGCTGTCGGCAATGGCGGCAAGCAGGTGCAGTGCGCGAAGGCGCTCTGTCTGGGATTGCTGTACGGCCTGGGCCAGGGTAAGTTGTTGAGCCTGTCGCAACAGATAAAAACCGGCACCGGCCATGAACAGGGCCAGCAAGCCTACAAAACCGGTCCACGTAACATCTCCGACGGCTTCGGCATAAAGTTCAGACAGATCCAGCTTGGTCATCAGGAACCAGTCTGTATCGGCGATAGCGCCCACCACACCGATGACGGGAATGCCGCGGTAATCCAGGCCCTCAATCGGGTTGCCCGGAGATACCGCGCTATTACGCAGCTCGACAAGCCGTTTTTCCGTTGTCACGGGCACGGATAATCTGGCTTCTGTCTCTTCTTGGTTTCCTGGTTTGTCGAGGAACAGCACTCGGTCGCCATTGCGCTGGAACAACACCGTCTCGCCTCCGGCGCCGGGTACCGGCCGGGTTTGCAAAATGGGCGCAAGCCGGTCCGTCAAATCGACGTGCAGGATGACCCAGGGCGGGGGGCCGGAGAGGGTCGTCAAGGGCGTAATGAAATCCAGGCACAGGTTACCGGCCGCATCGCGGTAAGGGCCGATTCGCCGCACTATACGCTCTGCTGAGGCTGCGGCTTGCAATGGCTGGGCAACGGTAAGCGGCGTCCTGTCGTTCCCCCACAGTTTCTTGCCTCTTGGGTCAAGCAGTACGACGGCGCCAAATCCGCGATTCCGGCTTAATTGTTCCAACTGCATTTGCAGTCGTTCGCCACTCTGCCGATCACCCGATTCTTGCCAACGGCGGTATTGTTCGGTGAAAAAATCGCTGGTCCGGATGAAATCCGCATCAGCCTGCCTCTCTCTGAGCCAGTCGGCAATCTGACGGGCCTTGATGTCGACATCGGCCTGCAACCGGACAATCGCTTCTTCTTTTTGCTGTGTGAAGGTATGGAATATACCGGCACCTGTGAACATGACGATGATCGCGGCCAGCGACAGGAAAGGTAATCCCAGTCCGCGTGAGCCCGCCGGTAGTGCTGTAGACGTCGTATCGCCGCCGGTCCAACGCAGCATCAGGCCATAGAGCAGCAATGAAGTTACGCCGACGAATAACCAGCCCTTGAGCATGCTGGCCAGGATGATCTGGTTCGGATTGTTGAAGAATATCTGTACTAATTTGTCGGACAGCAGTATCCAGCAGGCGGCGAACACGGCATAGACCAGAACGACGGCTAGAATTCCGCCACGGTTGGCGGGTTCCTGTCGCGGCGGCAAGGGGACGGTATCGGGTGGCATTGGCTGGGCAGCTTGTTATATTAGTGATCCGGAAGGGGATCGCGATGGCGCTCGGCGATGTCGCAGAAGGCGCTGAAATGGGTGAGAAAGGCATCAACCATGTCCGGGTCGAAATGCCGGCCCCGTCCGGCCGCAATGATGCTGCGAACTTCGTCGTAAGGCATGGGTTCTTTATACACGCGGCGGGAAATCAAGGCGTCGAATACATCCGCCAGGGCCATGATGCGCGCCGAAACCGGGATGGCTTCACCGACGAGTCCGTCCGGATAACCGCTGCCATCCCATTTCTCATGGTGTCGGTGGGCGATTTCCTTGGCCAAGGTCAAAAATACCACCGGCCTTTCTACATCCCGCTCGGCCTCTTCGATGGCCACGGCGCCAAGACGGGCATGGGTTTTCATGATCTCCCATTCTTCCGGCATCAACTTGCCGGGTTTTTGCAGGATGGCGTCGGGAATGCCGACCTTGCCGATGTCGTGCAACGGCGCTGAACGTGCCAGCAGCTGGATGTACCGGTCACTCATAGTCGCCGCAAAGAGCGGGTGGCTTTGCAGTTTCTGGGCGAGTAGCTGCACATAACCCTGAGTGCGCAAGATGTGATTGCCGGTTTCGGGGTCGCGAGTTTCCGCCAGGTGGGCCAATGCCCGGATGCTGACTTCCTGGATCAACTCGTTTTCGGCCATGCGCTTTGCGATCTCGGCTTCCAGATAGCTGTTTTCGTCGCGGAGCCAGTCGCGAGCCTGCTTCAATTCCAGTTGGGTATGGACGCGGGCCAATACAATAGGCGGCACGATGGGTTTGGTGATGTAGTCCACGACGCCCACGTCCAAGCCATGCAGCTCGGCTTCGGTGCTGTCCATGGCGGTCACGAATATCACCGGGATGTCGCGGGTCGAGGGATCTGCGCGCAGATGCTCGAAGACTTGATAACCGTCCATGCCCGGCATCATCACATCCAACATAATCAGGTCAGGGTATGGCGGGGTAACGGCGATGCGCAAGGCTTTACGGCCGGAGGTGGCGACGAGCACCCGGTAGGTCGGTTGCAGTAATTCGTTTAAAACGGTGAGGTTCTCGGGAGAGTCGTCAACGATTAATATCGTTTGGAGAGTGATCTCTGACATGGGTGTTCCGTAGTTGGATAGGGCGATATTTTTTGGTTTAACAGCTAAACTCTATCGATTTGAATTATAGGGAGCTTAAAAAAATAACGCTATGTTTTGTTGATATGTCCAATAATAATCGTTAAAAAGCAATTGCTTATAAATTAAAGATGAAGTTGTAACTTATTGATAAAGCAACCGTTTTTTTTAGTTGCCGACAGCATCCGATAGGTGAATTTGGTCAATAATAATTTCCCCGAAACATGAACTTACCGTTTCCATGCAACGCATCCGTACTTATACATTAAATATCTAGGGACGTCGTTATTTCGACAGTTTCTTATCTGGCGTTAGGCGAGAATGCAGACCTTCCAGGTTTTTAAAAACCTGGAAGGTCTAACTTCGTTCTCGTTCCCACGCAGCTCGTGGAACGAGGGGTACTTGTGCATACGACGAGCGCGGAGCGGTGGAACCCTAGGGCGTTATTTTTAGCGAAGTCCTAAGCCGCGTTAAAAGACCCGCATCCGCTTATTGCAAATACAGGGCAAAATTATTCAACAAGGTTTCCGCGGCATTGTCGGTTTCGGTATTAACCGCTATTGCATCGGACTGCTCTTGTTCCGACAGCGGCTGTGCCGATTGCTGTTGATGGCGCAGCACGGCTACAGTCGCTTCGGATGCATCGTTTTGCCGTTGCTTGATGCGCTTGCAGAGTTCCCGGTCGGACGCTTGAAACGCGATGATATGAAACGGTACGCCGCAGTCTGCCGCAAGCTGTCGAAACGGCTCGCGTTGCCCGGTTTTAAGAAAGGCCGCGTCGATAATGACCGGGAAACCGGCGTCAAGCACGGCTTTGGCGAGTTCCTTAAGATGTTGATAGATTTTTAGGCTGACCTCTTGGGTATAAAGTCCGTCGTTAATGCCGCTGCCGGTTTGCACCAATGCCCGGTAGCCGAACAGCCGTTTGCGTTCTATATCGGAACGTATCTGGAACGCGCCGATTTTTTCGGCGAGTTGGGCGGCCATCGTGGATTTACCGGAACCGGAATAGCCGTAGGTAATGATCAGTATGGTTGGGCGGCGCTGGGTAAAGCGTTCGGCCAAGTCGGCAAAAAGCGCATATTCGCAATGCGCCTGTTTAGCGGCGGCATCGTTATCATCGGCTTGCTGCGCCATGCGCAATAACGACACTTTAGCCCGGACCAAGGCGCGGTAAACCAGATAATAACGCAATAACGCCAGTCCTCGATAATCGCCGGTGTATTGCAAATAGCGATTCAGAAATCGGTAAGCATAGCGGTCGCAACCAACGTGCAGCAGGTCGATAAATAAAAATGCCACTTCGCTGATCACATCGATCCAGCGCAGCAGCGGATTAAATTCGATGCAATCGAACAGGGCGACCTTGCCGTTGATCAGCGTTATGTTGCCCAGATGCAAATCGCCGTGGCATTCGCGTACATAGCCTTGTTGTCTCCGTTGCTGCATTAATCCGGAGTGCTTGCGCCATTCGTTGTCGCCCCAGTGCTGAATGCGCTGTAGCTGCCGCTTTTGATCGTCATCGACCAATAACGGTCGGATATGGTCGAAATTTTCGATAAACCAATGGTTGATGTTGGCGCTATCGCCATAGGCGGAATTTTCGTCGGTCTGTTCGCCGGTTTGATGGAAATCGGCAACAATACCGGCAAGCTGATCGATTGTATCTACACTCAGTTGACCGCGTTCGGCCTGCTCGCTTAGTAACTGTCCGGAAGGAAAGCGAATCATTTTGACGGCGTATTCAATCGCTTCGCCGCTGCCGCCTATTTGCGGATGCTGCGCTGTTCCGGTTATCGGCACCACTTCCAGATACAGGTCGGCGGCCAAGCGCCTGTTGAGTCTTAATTCTTCCTCGCAGCAAAAGCGGCGTTTTGCCAATGTGGAAAAATCCAGGAAACCGAAGTTAACCGGTTTTTTGATTTTGTAGACGTATTGTCCGGTCAGCAGCAGCCAGGAAATATGGGTTTCAATGAGGGTGCAGGCATTGGCTGCCGATAACGCTTCGATGAGGGCGAGGCTTGAATCCGGCGCGGTATTATTGCTCATGTTGACAACCTCCTAGGCAAGCTATGCTCAGATGGTATTACGTCATGGCAATGGGCGCAATGCCGGAAGGGCGGGGCGGTAAAAAACAGGCCGGTTGAGCAGTATTTAGGCGATGGCTTTAAGTCGTTGTTTTTATTGCCAGCGTCAAAATAAAGTCGGTTTCTATTTCGAGTTCGTCAACAGCTTGAATAGCGTGCTGAACGCTTTCATTGGCTCGCCATGCAAAGGGCGTCATTTGTAACAGGGCGATTCTTTGCTGGGGATTCGGGGCTATTTTATAACTGATGCGTTGCGCGTCCAGGCGGTCGAAGCCTTGAGGCAGCTCGTTCTCCAAGGCATGCTCTTTGACATCGGCGTAGATGAATTCTTTCAATTGCCATAGATGTCTGGGGCCTGGCGTCACCAGCAGCAAAAGTCCTGACGGTTTCAGTATCCGCTCCAGTTCTTGGGCGTTTGACGGGGCGAATACTCTCAGCACAAAATCGAAGTACCGATCCGCATAAGGCAACCGGTTCGAGCTGGCGACTATGAATTTCGCAGCGGGTTGTTTTTTTGCGGCAGCGGCTATCGCAAATTTGGCAATGTCGACGCCGTGCAGGTTCAGCGAGTCCGGGCAGTCGGCTGCAATGGCCCGGCTGTAGTAGCCTTCGCCGCAGCCCAGATCCAGCAGCTGTTCGGGTTGATGGGCATTGATTATCATCGCTACGGCTTTGGCTAGCGGCTGATAAAAACCTGCTTCCAAAAATGCGCGTCTGGCCTGCATCATTGGCTTGTTATCGCCCGGCTCCCCGGAGTGTTTATACTGCACAGGCAAAAGATTCAAATAACCTTCCTTGGCAAGATCAAAGCGATGGTTATGCTCGCAAACGTAGCTTTTTTGACTTAACTGTAGCGAGGCCGCGCACAGCGGACATATATAACAGGATATTGGCTGGTGAGGTTGATGCATGTACTCGGCTAAGCCGTGTAAAAGGGTGGGGCGGTCGTTTTTATTGGAAGACAGGATCAACTTAAGTTAACCCTGTCCCAGTTAAAAGCCGGATCTAATGGTTAGATTGACTTGTAAAAGCCTAATGCTTTGTTTAATTCGGCAATCGCTTTTTCTTCATCTGCGCTTTTGCCGATTATTTGCGCTTTAATAAGACTTGCAAGACCTTGTTTCACGGCAGCTTCGCCGACTGTGATCTCATCAGAAGCGGTACGTGCCGCTTTTTCATGTATATAAGCGGCGTTGAAGTCGTGCAATAACTTCAGCGGCTTTTGCATCTTCAGCGAAAGCAACGTTACTTGCACCAAAAGAGATAGCCATAATAAAAGTAAGTACTGCTTTTTTGATTAAATTCATCATATACCTATGAAGTGTTTGGGTGTGATTTCCAGACATCGTCTGAAAATTAATGATTGGAAAGACACTTGTTTTCCGGCCGCTATCATATACGATTAATCGATTTCCTATACAGCCATTTTTAAATTAAAAAATATGGCTTCGGCAAAGCCGGATAGCGTCGTTGTGAGGTGATGGCGTTTTTACCGGCGATTGGCAAGCGTATGGAACGGAGGTATCCCAAAAAATCGATAAATGGCGGTCAATGAACCGGACGGCCTTTTTAGGCGTATTGCCCTGATTGGGTTTCTACCCGACAGATGCTGATAGTCTTAGTGCATCGCCATGCGGCGTTTTTTGGGGCAGTTGCGCAGGTTTCGGTTACAGCAAAGCAAGATTATTTGGCGTCAACCTGTTTGCCGTCTTCGATCATCCGGTTGCCCCGCTCAACTTTGGCTTTGCCTTGCTCGACCATGATTGCGCCTTGTTCCAGTTCTGTAGTGCCTTCTTTAACCAGGTCTTTGCCGCGAGTAACCATCTGGTCGCCTAGTGTGGGGGCGCTTGAGCAGCCGGCCAGTAAGGCAATGATAGTTGGCATGAGTATGATGTTAAGTGTTTTCATGGCTCTTCTCTATGCTTATGTCGATTGAGATTATTGTACAACGCGGTAGGGCACAGTCCATAGTGCATTGGGATGTGCCGCGGTACGCAGCACACCCTATCGCCCGGCCTACTTAACTTTAACCAGTTCCTTGTCGCCGCTGGAGAAATGGCATTTGTTTACGGTAAAGCTACTGCAATCTTTCGATTCTTCAATCTTCGCGCCGTTCGGGCTGAGCTTGATTTTCAGCTCGCAGAAACTGGCGGCGCTTTCGGAATGTTTTTTCAGCAGCAATTCGTTTTCGCCTGTGCTTTTGGCTTTGCCTGAAATAGCCTCGGAACAGTGAGCGCCGTCGGCAGCGGAGTCAAAGTCTACATCGGCATCGACACTGTAATCGTCGCTGATTTTAGTGACTTTCAGGTGGCGGACATAGTCGCCGTCGCGCAATACATAATGATCGGTGGCGGCGAACGCGTTGCCGGAAACCAGCAGCGCAATAGTCAGAAACAAACTTTTCTTCATGATCTTACCTCTTGTTTGATTGGAATGGGATCGATAGGGCGGCAGGCGATAGTGTATTGCCGTTCATATCGTCGTGGGATGTACTTAGCACAACTCGGAATTATTGTACCCGATTGCAAGCCGTTACTAAAAGGCGATGCGATGAATTGCATGCAGGTCGGCAATGAGTGGGTATATTGTTTATAGCTCGTACATTAGTCTGCTTATGCGGCTATAATGTTCTAGTTTGGGCTGGTTGTGATTCGTGGCGCAGTGCGCCGTAACTGCATATTTCCATGCGGCATGTCACTGCCATTTAAAGTTAAGTGCAATGACACCGTAGGAGCGGGCCGCGCCCGCGTATTTTGGCGGCGCGATTGTAGAGTTGTAGCACCTTCATCGCGGGCATGGCCCGCTCCTACAACGCTTCACTTAATGGCAGCGATGCCCCGGGAACGAGATATAAGATTTTTTAATGGCTAACAATTTAATTTTCTCCCCTAAAATCCCGCAAAAAAAAGATCAAACATTGGTCTGGACGGGTTTAACCGGCTGCGGTGATTCTCTGGCCCTGGCTTCGGCCATTAAAAATGAAGATCGTCTGTTTGTCATGGTCACGCCGGATAATCAGACCGCGTTACGGCTTGAACATGAGTTATCGTTTTTTCTACAGGATAAGCACCCCATTTTACATTTTCCCGATTGGGAAACGTTGCCTTACGATGTGTTCTCGCCGCTGCCGGAAATTATCTCGGAGCGCCTGAAAACGCTGGCTTTGTTGCCGCAAGTGAAGCGCGGCGCGCTGGTGGTTTCGGTGACTACTTTGATGCACCGATTGGCGCCAAGGGAACATGTGCTGGCCAATAGTTTTGCGGTTAATGTCGGCGATGATTTTAATCTGGAGCTGAACCGCCTCAAACTGGAAAGCGTCGGCTATCATTGCGTTTCGCAGGTCTATCAGCACGGCGAGTTTGCGGTCAGGGGGTCGATAGTCGATTTATTTCCGATGGGCAGCAAGGCGCCGTATCGTATTGAATTATTTGACGAGGAAATTGAATCGATCCGCACCTTCGATCCTGAAACGCAGCGGTCATTGGAAAAAATCGACCGGATTCAGTTGTTCCCCGCTCGGGAGTTTCCGTTTACCGACGAAGCGATCAAGCATTTCCGCCAGGCTTTCAGGGATGCTTTCCCGGAAACCTCGCCTAAAAATCATTTTTATATGGATGTCAGCAAAGGCATCACGCCCGGCGGCATTGAATATTATTTGCCGCTGTTTGTCGACCAAATGGCGACATTGTTCGATTACCTGCCGAAATCGGCGGTGTTGGTTACGCCCGATAGTTTTGCCGCGACAGCGCAGGCTTTTTATGCCGAAGCCGAGGACCGGTTTCAGCAACGGAAATACGATGTGGATAGGCCGCTGTTGAAGCCGGAGCAGTTGTTTCTATCGACCGATGAGCTGGCGCAAAAAACCGGGGTCTTTGCCCGCATTACGTTGGGCGACACAGCCGGCGAAGACGCGGACAGCATTATTTTCAACTGCCGTCCGCTGCCCAATGTCACCATCGATGCAAAATTGGATCGGCCTGCCCAGGCATTGCAGCAGTTTGTAGACGGTTTTGCCGGCAAGGTTTTGTTTGTCTCGGAATCGGCGGGGCGCAGAGAAGCCTTAATGGAGAGATTAAGGCAGTACAACATTACCGTGAAGCAGGTTGAAAGCTGGGACAAGTTTCTCCAGTCCGAAGTGTCGCCGTGCCTTCTTGTCGCGCCGATGGATCATGGCTTATGGCTTGAGAATCCCTCCATCGCGATCATCACCGAAAGCTTGCTGTCCGGCGAAAAAGTGCAGCAACGGCGCAGACGGCGTAAGTCCGCGGCGCACGAGCTGGAAAATATCGTCAATAACCTCAATGAATTGACCATCGGTTCGCCGGTGGTGCATCAGGAGCATGGCGTCGGTCGCTATTTGGGTTTGCAGACTTTG
>Ga0208759_100086_pt1 | contig 32381 bp, 30 predicted proteins | sample LakWasM123_LOW14_2_FD_183935 | JGI IMG/M metagenome (GOLD analysis project Ga0208759, IMG submission 183935) | Freshwater sediment methanotrophic microbial communities from Lake Washington under simulated oxygen tension - Sediment Metagenome... | ecosystem: Environmental > Aquatic > Freshwater >...
ACCCATGTCTCGGTGGACATGAAGGTGCTGATCGAGCAGATCCGCGAGCAGGTCCAGAACATCGAATGAGGCCCGCCCGGCCCTGAATCAACCCATCTACAAGAAGCTGACGCCATGGACTATCCCGGAAACCTGTTTGTTGTCGCTGCACCCAGCGGGGCCGGAAAATCCAGCCTGGTCAAGGCCCTGATGGAGCTTGATGCGCGGGTGCAGCCGGCGGTGTCGCACACCACCCGGCCGCCGCGCGGACAGGAAAAGCATGGCCGCGAATACTTCTTCATTTCGCCCGAGGAGTTTGATGGCATGGTGCTGCGGGACTCCTTCCTGGAGTGGGCGCATGTCCATGGCCACCGCTACGGCACGTCGCGGCAGACGATCGAGGAACGCGTGGCGACCGGTGCCGACGTCATCCTGGAAATCGATTTTCAGGGCGCGATCAACATCAAGCGTATTTTCAACAACGCGGTACTGATCTTCATCCTGCCGCCGAGCTGGGAAGAGCTGCGCTCACGGCTGGAGCGGCGCGGCGAGGATACGCCGGAAGTGATCGAATTGCGGCTTAAGAATGCGGCCATCGAGATGGCCCAGGCCCACGAATTCGATTTCGTTATAATCAACGAGTTATTTGAACGAGCCGTTTTCGACCTAAAAACCATTGTTCACGCCCAGCGGCTCAAGTTTGCAGCCCAAAGACGTGCCCGCGCCGAGACCTTCCAGGCCCTGCACATTGCCTGACCTGCTGCTGCTTCATTCCCCCTATTGCATTTAACCCGGAGATCATCATGGCCCGCATCACTGTTGAAGACTGCCTGGAAAAAATCCCCAACCGCTTCCAGCTCGTTCTGGCCGCGACCTACCGCGCGCGCATGCTCAGCCAGGGCCATGCCCCCAAAATCGAGAGCAAGAACAAGCCAGGCGTGACCGCCTTGCGCGAAATTGCCGAAGGCAAAATCGGCCTCGAAATGCTGAAAAAAGTCCCCAGCTGAGGCACCCTCCCTCTCCTCCAAAAAGCACCGTCTGCGGTGCTTTTTTGTTTCCTCAACGTCGCGTAATGCCCGCTTTTTGCATGTTTTACCGGCACCACGATACATTTAAGGCATGAGCGCCCTGGATTTCCCCATCGCAAACGCCAAGTCAACCCCGGCTGCCGCCAACGCAGCTGCGGCGAGTTTTGCTGCGCTCACGGCCAAGCTGGACTACATGAGCGCCGAGGACGTCAACAACGTCCGGACCGCCTACCGCTTTGCCGATGAAGCGCATCTGGGCCAGATACGCAACGGCGGCCTGCCCTACATCACCCATCCGATCGCCGTGGCGCAGCAGTGCGCCGAATGGAAGCTGGACGCACAGGCCCTGATGGCCGCCCTGCTGCACGATGCGATCGAGGACTGCGGCGTCACCAAGCCGGAGCTGATCGAGCGTTTTGGCGCGCCGGTCGCGGAACTGGTGGACGGCCTGACCAAGCTGGAAAAGCTGGAATTCAACACCCGCGAGGAAAACCAGGCCGAATCGTTCCGCAAGATGCTGCTGGCGATGGCTCGCGATGTGCGCGTCATCCTGATCAAGCTGGCGGACCGCAGCCACAACATGCGCACGCTCAGCGACGTGCCGCGCAGCAAGTGGAACCGCATCTCACGCGAAACCCTGGACATCTATGCGCCGATTGCGCACCGCCTGGGCCTGAACGCTACCTACCGCGAGTTGCAGGACCTGGCCTTTCAGCACCTGTACCCCTGGCGCTACGCCACGCTGACCAAGGCCCTGGCCCGCGCCCGCGGCCGCCGGCGCGATGTGATCAAGCGGGTTCAGTCCGAAGTGGAAGCCGCGTTTGCCAGCGCCGGCATCCAGGTGCATATCTACGGGCGCGAAAAAGCGCTCTATTCGATCTATCGCAAGATGGACGAAAAACACCTGTCGTTTGCCCAGGTGACGGACATCTACGGCTTTCGCGTCATTGTCGCCAGCGTCACGGCCTGCTACACCGCCATGGGCGTGCTGCACCAGCTCTACAAGCCGCTGCCCGGCAAGTTCAAGGACTACATCGCGATTCCCAAGGTCAATGGCTACCAGTCGCTGCACACCACGCTGGTCGGCCCCTTCGGCACCAACATCGAATTCCAGATGCGCACCGAGGCCATGCACATCGTGGCCGAATCCGGCGTTGCCGCACACTGGCTCTACAAGGCCACCGACCCGGACAGCGATGCTTCGCAGCGGCTGGGCACCCAGTGGCTGCAGTCCCTGCTCGACATCCAGCACGAAACCCGCGATGCCGCCGAATTCTGGGACCACGTCAAGATCGACCTGTTTCCCGACGCAGTCTATGTGTTCACGCCGAAAAGCCAGATCATGGCCATGCCGCGCGGCGCAACCATTGTCGATTTTGCCTACGCCATCCACAGCGACGTGGGGCACCGTGCCGTGGCCGCCAAGGTCAACGGCGAGCAGGTTCCGCTGCGCTCGGAGCTGCACAACGGCGACGTGATCGAGATCATCACCGCGTCGGTCTCCAGCCCCAACCCCGCCTGGCTGGGTTTTGTGCGCACCGGCAAAGCCCGATCGAAGATTCGCCATCACCTCAAAACCATGGCCCTGAGCGAGTCGCAGGACCTGGGCGAGAAAATGCTGGCACAAGCCCTGCGGGCCGAGGGCATAGACAGCGACCGGTTGTCCGAAGGCAACGACGCCTACCATGCCACCTGGGACAAGATCCTGCGCTTCAGCGGCAACCGCACCCGCGCGGAGTTGCTCACCGATATCGGCCTGGGCAAACGGATCGCCAGCATGATCGCCAAGCGCATCGTCACCCTGCTGGCTGAAACCGGCGAAAAACCGGACCCCTTGCTGATGAGCCGCGAGCGTTACACCGCGCACGAGTCGATTTCGCAGGGTGCCCTGGTGCTGGACGGCAGCGAAGGCGCCTCGGTGAAGTTTGCCGCGTGTTGCCGCCCCATTCCGGGCGACGCCATCGTGGGTTATCTGGGCCGTGGCGAAGGGCTGGTGGTCCACACGGACGACTGTGCCATCGCCAAAAAGCTGCAGCACCGCGACAGCGAGCGCTTCATTGCGGTCGATTGGTCGGACGAACCCACTCGTACCTTTGAAACCGGCCTGCTCGTCACGGTCACCAATGGCAAAGGCGTGCTCGCCCGCGTGGCTTCGGCGCTGGCCACCGCTGAGGCCGACATCACGCATGTGGACATGGGCCAGGATCCGGCGCAGGATGCGACCGACCTGCGCTTTGATGTGGCGGTGCGTGACCGCATCCACCTGGCGTCCGTCATGCGCAGCGTCAAGCGCACCCCGTCGGTATTGCGGGTCCAGCGCGCCAAACCAGGCGTCTGAGCGGCCCCGGGGCGGTTTACTTCATGTCCGGTGCTGCCCGCCGGTGGCCTCTGGCGCCGGATAACTGACCTGCACCACCTCAATGTCCTTGAGTCCGCCCGGGGTCGCCAGCTTCACTTCGTCGCCGACCCGTGCCTTGAGCAGTGCACGGGCAATCGGTGAAATCCAGCTGACCTGGTTGCGCGCACTGTCCGCCTCGTCAATACCCAGGATGGTCACCGTCTGCCCGGATCCGCTGCTGTCGATGTAGCTGACGGTGGCGCCAAAAAACACCTGGTCACTGCCATGGTGCACGGCAGGGTCGGAAATTTCGGCGATTTCAAGCCGCTTGGTCAAAAACCGGATGCGCCGGTCGATCTCGCGCAGCCGCTTCTTGCCGTAGTGGTAGTCGCCGTTTTCGGAGCGGTCGCCGTTGCTGGCGGCCCAGTGCACCACCTCCACCACCTTGGGACGCTCGTTGTCGATCAGGTCCAGCAGCTCGGCCTTGAGCCGGGCGTAACCGTCGGGCGTGATGTAGTTTTTGCCGCCCGCAGGCAAGGGCGGCAACGACAGCTCGTCATCGTCGTCCGTGTCGGTTTCTTTGGTGAAGGCTTTGCTCATGAGTGACTGAGGCAGTCAAAACGTGTCCATATCGGAACATCGTAACGAAAAAGCCCTGGAACCTCGCGGTTCCAGGGCTTGACGTTTGGTGCGGCTGGCAGGAATTGAACCCACGACCCCTTGGTTCGTAGCCAAGTACTCTATCCAACTGAGCTACAGCCGCTAAGCCTCGAATTATAGCCTACTAATTGGGTGGTAGGGCGTGAGTGATTTGAACACTCGACCAAAGGATTATGAGAACAAGGGAGCTGGTGCACCCTCCCCCGTAAGCCGAAGATTCGTAAGGCGCTTTCCTGTTGCTGCCTCTTTGGGCCCGGCAAACCGAAAGTATTCCGAACCTTTATGGCGAATTGGACAGCTGGCGAGGCCTTTTTTCGATGCGGATCAACGAGTTAGCGGTGCCGAGCCGAACAGAACCGAAACCGAGTTGAGGACGGATTCCCCTCGGGCCTGACAGTGTGTAAAACCTGAAAACCCAAATTTCTGGCGTCTACCTCCAAGCGACTGATACTTTGCTCTCAGATCAGTGCCCCAAGTCTCCAACCAGCTTATCAGCCGCCTGAACGGCCTCATCGCGCGTGGGCCAGGTCCTGTCGCTGTCGTGCAACGGCGGCAGCGATTCAACATGAATGACGTCGATATACCAAGGGCCATCAGGAAAGTGGCACAGCCTGGCCATATAGTGCCGACCGCTTGCGACTCCAGGAACGTATTCCTCGATCGGCTCCGGCTCTTCTTGTCCCATGAAGTTTTCTTTCTAAACACCAATTATCCGCAACCCACGCCGCCCGGGCTGGCGGGTTTCCTGTTTCTGAAGACATCATGGCCGCAATTGATCTTTTTGCCGGCGCTGGTGGCTTTTCTACTTGAGCCAAGATAACAGGCTGTTACGTCGGTCAATCCTTGAGGTTCACTCCTAGCTCAGCAAGCTTTCTCCCATAGGAATCCCTGCGTTTTGCTGCCCTTGCTGCCGTTTCGACTGCTGCCTGAATCGCCTTGGGTCCCTTGGTTGCAACAGCCTTGATCAATCCGAACTTGTGAGCGGCATCTGCCTCCGCCCTCCTGTAAGTAGCGATGAGTTCGGCGTGGGCAACGGGGTGATTCACAGAAACCTCTTTATCTAAAGCGCCATTTTCTGCGCATTTTTTTTCGCCCATAAGGCTGATCGCTATTCAACTCAACTGTGATCCGCACAAAATCATCAAGGATGCAGACGATCTGGCCAAGCAACTTGAGACCAGCGGCGTCGATGTTCTTGCGCGCAAAGACGAGACCAACAAAGCAGCCTTGTTGGTGGGGCTGGGACTACTGCTCGCGCTAATGTCCAAGGGGTGAGGTGCATTGTGACGGTCGGGGGCTTACCGAGTCGCCACAAATTTCAATTTTCCAGAACCCAGAAACAACAACGCACCAGAGCCCGAAACCGGACGCTGAGGCAGAGATTTGAATGAAAAGTGGGTGGTAGGGCGTCACAGACTTGAACTGTGGCCCAAAGGATTATGAGTTTGCCATTAAAGCGCAGTGCCTAGGCAAATCAAGCATTCATGACCATAACCAAGAAAAGCCAAAAGTACTTACGTGACAGTAACTTAGCGTAATTTTGGAAAGTCATCCAAACATGATGGCTGTACCGCTGGCGTACCGGAAATGACGTGGCGTCAAGGCCTAGCAGCGATTGAAGTGATTGAAGTGATTGAACTCACATCTTGACATCTCATAAGGTTTCACGAACGTCAGGAGCTGCACGCCCCACACCAAGCCAAGCCAAGCTCATCATTTGAACGATATCCGCATTGAGTCACCCAATGTAGGGCAGGCTCGGCCTCGGGAAATGTTCCCTGACCACCGAAACTCGCTGGGACACCTTCAAACTGGATTCTTCTAGGTGGGACCGAAGGCAATTTTCGGCCTTCAACGTGTCGCCGTCAGCTATCGCTTTCAATATTGACAGGTGTTCGGCCATGAAGGGGTCCCGTTTCGGCATCGGGGCTGATACGCCAAGCACATGCTTGCTGAGTGTCAGTATGCAGCGCGTGCGTTGTAAGCTTTGAAGCAGCTCATTATTGGTGCAACGTGAAAGGTACTTCACGTGGAGATCGTTTTCCAGCTTGTCCAGATCTGTGCGACTGATCTCCGGATAGACACGCATCGCCGTTTTAAGATTCCTGATCAGTTCCTGCGAATCAGCTGATGTCGAATTGAGCATTGCAGAGCGTAGTGCTGCGGGCTCGAGCAGCCAACGGAGTTCGTAAAGGTGATTAATGCGGACAGTATCCAGGGGCATGACGACCCAGCGTAACCGCTCATCCTTTTCCAGCAAGCCCAGGCTTTCGAGTCGAATCAGAACATCTCGCGCCACCATTCGTCCCACGTCGAAGTGCCGAGCCAATTCCACCTCGTTGATGCGAAAGCTGTCGAACACGGAAAGATGAACCACGTCTCGCTCCACGACGTCGTAGATTGACTCCCACCCCATGGTCTTGCGGAATGGCTCCCCTGTTGGCTCGAAACTCAGCATTGCTGCATCAAGTGTGATGCGCCGGGGTTTTGTCCCCGGCGCACCGGCTACAAAACCGCGACCTTCGAATCTACTGACAAGGCCCTCCTCTTCGAGAGCATGCAACGCCTGCCTTACTGGCGTCCGAGTCGATTTCAGGATGTCGGCAACGTGTCCCTCCAGAAGAACAGCACCCTTTTCGATCTTCCCGTGGTGAATTGCCTTTTTCAGCATTTCGCTAATAAAGGAATACAGCGGCGCTTGACGTGATACGTGATCAGCATCAACAGGCTTCGGGGCAACAGCAGTGCGGGGTGATTTTTCCATCAACAACGACTTTCCACTAGTTTGCGTCGCAGCTATACAACTTTCGACCAAGGGTTTCCCCTTAAAACGGCGCATCAAGAACGACTAATGTTAGCAGAAGCCAATTATTTTATTGACTATTGTTAACAACAGTCAGATACTTTATTCAGTTCAAGAAAAACGGAGACAACAACGATGAATGCTTTGCAGGGGCAGCGCGCCCTTCAATCTGCAGCCAAGACGCGATCACGCCTGGTGCAACAACACCCACACCTTGCGATGACGATCTGACATGAACTACATCTTTGAGTTCTCGGACGCTCTTGCGGCCTGGCCTCGGTTGCTCGAAGGGCTGATCTACACAGCGAAACTGACCGTCGCATCCATCGCCCTCGGCTTCTTTCTCGGAACCTTCGCAGCGATCGTACGACACCAAAAAATCCCTGTCCTCAATTCAGTGGTTTCCGTCTATGTAGAGGTCATCCGCAACACACCATTTTTGGTGCAGGCTTTCCTGGTTTTTTTCGGTTTGTCCACTCTGGGGTTGCGCCTGAGTGCAGAGTTTTGTGCCGTCCTTGCGCTGACACTAAATGCCGGCGCCTATACGTGCGAGATCATGCGCGCAGGCCTGGATTCAGTGCACCGGGGCCAGATAGAGGCCGCCGAGGCCATGGGTATGACTCGTCCCGCCATCTACTGGAACATCCTTCTGCTTCCAGCCACTGAACGCGTATATCCAGCACTCACAAGTCAATTTGTGCTCGTAATGCTTTCGTCCAGCATCACGTCACAGATATCTGCCGAGGAACTGACCGGCGTCGCCAACATCATCCAATCCGAGACATTCCGGAGTTTTGAGGTCTATCTCATCATCGGCGTGATCTACCTCGCACTTTCATTTGCGTTCAGATTCGCATTCTGGGCGATCGGCCTTGTCATTTTCCCCCGCAAGCGATTGCTGGGTACATCCCTCTAAGGACTACCAAGTAAATGTCTGGAAATTACTTTCTATACCTGGGAACGGCCGCCCTCTGGACCGTCGGACTTTCGTTGATGGCCATGGTCGGTGGCGGCCTACTCGGTTTCTGCATCGCCCTGCTCCGTGTCTCACCTGTCAAGCCTTTTGCATGGGCCGCGATAGCATACATACAAGTCGTTCAAGGGATACCTTTGCTAGTCTTGCTGTTCATTTCTTACTTCGGATTCAGCATAGCCGGGTTTAATCCAAGCCCCCTGGTAACGGTGGTCATCGCTTTTTCGGTCTACAGCGCAGCATACCTCGGCGAGATATGGCGCGGTTCGATTCAGTCCGTCTCGAAAACGCAATGGGAGGCATCTTCCTGTCTGGGCTTTCCCCGGCATCTCCAGCTGCGGCAGATCATCCTTCCACAAGCAGTGCGGATTGCAACCCCGCCGACGGTCGGATTCATGGTGCAGTTAGTCAAGAACACATCGTTGGCTTCAGTCGTGGGTTTCATCGAACTTGCCCGAGCTGGGCAGATCTTGAACAACACCCTTTTCCAGCCCTTCACCGTGTTTATTTTTGTGGCACTGATCTATTTCTGCCTCTGCTTCCCGCTGTCATACGTCAGCAAAAAACTAGAAAGCTCCTATGTCGCAAATCGTTAATGTGGAGAACGTACATAAGCGGTTCGGTCAGAACCACGTCCTTAACGGTGTTTCACTGTCTATCAACCGTGGGCAGGTGGTGGCAATTATTGGACGCAGTGGGTCCGGCAAAAGCACACTTTTGCGATGCCTCAACGGGCTTGAGAAGATTGAATCAGGTTCGATCACCGTCTGTGGCACCCAGGTCAACGGGCTTCCAGCGAAGGCGCTGCTCGAGTTGCGTCAGCGCGTCGGCATCGTTTTTCAGGGATACAACTTGTTCCCTCACCTAACTGTTCGCAAGAACGTCACCCTAGCGTTGACGAGCATCAAGAAGATGAATGCCAACAAAGCGGAGAAAATAGCACTGAAGGTGCTTGAACAGGTCGGCATGGCCGAGAAACTAGACGCCTACCCCGAACAACTTTCGGGCGGTCAACAGCAGCGGGTCGCCATTGCAAGGTCGCTGGCAATGATGCCCGAACTGATCCTCTTTGACGAAGTCACGTCGGCACTTGACCCGGAACTGACTGGAGAAGTGCTGCGCACCATGGAGAACCTTGCACGCGACGGCATGACGATGGCACTGGTCACTCATGAGATGGCGTTTGCCAAAAAGGTGGCTGACGTGCTTGTGTTCATGCATGCCGGCAAGGTTTGGGAAATGGGCCCGCCAACGGAACTCTTTTCTTCCCCACGTACTGAAGAACTCAGCAGATTTATCAACAGTGAACTTTAACCAGGAGACATCCATGCGCAAGACAAAACTATTCCTCGCGGCCCTAACTGCCGCCGTGCTCGGCCTTACTACGCTGAGCCATGCGGACACACTGTCCGATATCAAACAAAGAAAAAAGGTGCTCGTCGGTATTGACCTGACCTTCCCGCCTTTTGGCATGCTTGACGGCAATCTGAAACCGATCGGCTCCGACGTATCCGCCGCAAAGATGCTGGCTAAGGATCTGGGAGTCGAGCTTGAGATTGTCCAGCTGACAGGGCCGAACCGTGTGCCATATTTGCTGACCAACAAGGTCGACATGGTGATCGCATCTTTCAGCATCACCGCAGAACGCAAAAAAGTCATCGATTTTAGCCTTCCGTACAGCGTATCGGAGTCCGTAATTTTTGCGCCAAAGGTAGTCAACATCACAAAACTGTCCGATCTCGCAGAAAAACGCATTGGTCTGGTGCGCGGGAATTTGCAGGAACGACTGCTCAAGCCTATTGCGCCTGAAGCCATGAAGATTGTGCGGTTCGATGACGACGCATCTAATGTCATCGCCCTGCTCTCCGGCCAGGTTGACGGAATAGGGGCTTCCAAAGAACTGCTGCCGAGCATCCTCAAACAAAGCGGCACAAAACCAATCGAGGTCAAAGTTTCGTTCGGCATCGTCGAGCACGGCATTGGTATCCGCAAGGGCGACACCGCGCTGCTTAACTGGACAAACCAATGGGTGACTGCGAATCTCGCAAGCGGCAAGCTCAGCGAATCCTACAAAGAGTCCATCGGCTATGGCCTGCCCGATATGACCCCGTTCATGCCCAAGTGATCAACGATTTCAAAACCGTGTAGCCAGAATGAATATCGACAACAACCTCACTCAAGAGCGGCCGCGTATCGGTCTGATTGGCCTTGGCCTTATGGGCCATGGCATTGGGCGCAACCTTCTAAAGGGCGGCTATTCGCTGACTGTCATCGGTAACGTCAATCGCAAGCCAGTCGAAAGCCTGGTGGGACTAGGAGCTGAAGAAGCCCAGAGTCTGGCCGCGTTGACTCTGGCCTCAGACATCATTATCTTGTGCGTGACGGGTTCGCCACAGGTCGAGTCTTTGATATACGGAGCAGATGGCATTCTCGCGAATGGTCGTGCCGGACAGATTGTGATCGATTGCTCGACCAGCGAGCCGAGCTCAAGTGACCGGATCAATGCAGATTTGCGAGATGCAGGAATCACTTTTGTGGATGCTCCGCTTGGACGTACCCCTGTGGAAGCGGAGGCGGGTACGCTCAATACGATGGTTGGCGCCACACCTGAGGTTCTGGAACTCATTCGCCCTGTGCTGCAAGCGTTTTGCGAGAACATCATTCATGTCGGCAGCGTTCTGTCCGCTCAGAAGCTGAAGCTAATCAATAACTTCGCAATCGTCGGTACGGTGGCGCTGATCACCGAAGCGCTCAGGACATGCGACCAGGTCGGCATTGACCGATCCGTTCTCCACAGCCTTATGAGCAAGGGCCCGCTCAAAAGCACCTTGTTGCAAGTGACGGCGGAGGAAATTCTGAAGAACAACTATGAAGGCATGAAGTTCTCCATCAGAAATGCCCAGAAGGACATTTCCTATTTCAACAACATGGTGGCCCATGGTCCTGAGGCTGCGTCATTGTCGAGCGGCCTCAGCCATGTATTGGCGCTGGCGGTTGAGCAAGGCCTTGCCGACCAGTTTTTGCCATCACTGGTCAAGGCCGAATAGGCCTGCCATCTTCGAATATATGAAAAATCTCAGCGTTATACGGTTGCATGCCAACGACGACGTTGTCATCGCGAGAAGCCAGCTTGTCTCCGGAACCGTCATCGGTTCAGAAGGCGTCACTGTAGCTGGATTGGTTCCGCCAGGGCACAAGATGGCCACTCGAGACGTTGCGTCCGGTGCGCCACTACGGCGCTATGGCCAGATCATAGGGTTTGCCAGCAAGCCCATCCTGGCGGGCCAACATGTGCATACCCATAACCTGGCTATGGGGGACTTTGCACGGGATTATGCGTTTGGCCAAGAGGCCAAAGCGCCCAATCCTGTCACCCCATCGGCGACTTTCCAGGGGATCGTGCGAGACGATGGGCGCGTAGCTACCCGTAACTATATCGGCATCCTCACCTCGGTCAACTGTTCGGCCACGGTTGCCCGTGCTATCGCCGACCGTTTCAGGCGCGACATTTTTCCAGACATGCTCGCTCCTTACCCGAACATCGATGGTGTGGTGGCGTTGACCCACGGAGTCGGATGTGCGGTGGATCCAGCTGGGGAAGGGCTGGCCGTTCTCCAGCGCACCCTTGGCGGATATGCCTGTCACCCAAACTTCTACAGCGTTCTGGTCATTGGACTGGGCTGCGAAACAAACCAGATATCGGCATTACTTGCGACCCAGCAACTACAGGTCAGCGCAAAGCTCAAGGCGTTCACCATTCAGGACACAGGAGGAACTACCAAGACCATAGCGCGCGGTGTAGAACTTATCCAGGAGATGTTGCCCCAAGCCAATGAGCTACGCCGTGAAACCGTCCCTGCGCAACATTTGAAGGTCGGGCTGCAGTGCGGTGGCTCGGATGGCTATTCGGGCATCAGCGCAAACCCGGTACTGGGTGCTGCGGTTGATCTTCTTGTACGTCAAGGCGGAACCGCGATCCTCTCTGAAACGCCGGAAATTTACGGCGCGGAACATTTGCTCACGCGACGGGCAGTGACGCCAGCAGTCGGTGAGAAGCTGGTGTCGAGAATCCGCTGGTGGGAAGAATACTGCGCGCGCAATGGCGCTTCGATGGACAACAACCCGTCGGCCGGCAACAAGGCCGGCGGCCTGACCACTGTCCTGGAGAAGTCGCTCGGAGGGATTTCCAAAGCCGGGTCGAGCAACCTAGTAGAAGTCTACGAGTACGCACAGCCAGTTACAGCCAGCGGACTTGTGTTCATGGACACACCTGGCTATGACCCCATCTCTGCGACCGGACAGGTTGCCGGTGGAGCCAACCTGATCTGCTTTACCACCGGTCGTGGATCCGCTTACGGTTGTGCACCATCCCCTTCAGTCAAGCTCGCGACCAATACGGCGCTGTGGCTGCGCCAGTCGGACGACATGGATCTCAACTGCGGCGAGGTGCTTGACGGAACCCTCACGATTGAACAGCTCGGGGCGCAGCTGTTTCAACTCCTGCTGGACACCGCATCAGGCCAACGCTCTCGCAGCGAACTGCACGGCTACGGGCAGAACGAGTTCGTCCCGTGGCAGCTCAGTGTCGTCACCTGACCACCGTACATCTCCAACCCCAAGCTCACATCTATCCAACATGATTTCTTCAAGCAAAATCCGTTACAAGGGCGTTTTTCCTGTCGTCCCCACCACGTTTACCGAAAGCGGCGAACTCGATCTGGCAAGCCAGAAGCGTTGCGTCGATTTCATGATCGACGCGGGTTCCAACGGACTGTGCATTCTGGCCAACTTTTCGGAGCAGTTTTTGCTTTCGGATGACGAGCGCGAAGTGCTGACGAAAACAATCCTTGGACATGTCGGTGGTCGGGTGCCGGTGATTGTGACCACCACCCACTTCAGCACCCGGGTCTGCGCCGAGCGCAGCCGGCGCGCTCAGGCGCAGGGCGCCGCCATGGTGATGGTGATGCCGCCTTACCACGGCGCCACTTTCCGGGTGTCCGAGGAGAAAATTTACGAGTTCTACGCCGGCCTGTCGGACGCCATCGACATCCCCGTCATGATCCAGGATGCGCCGGCCAGCGGCACGCCCTTGTCCGCCGCCTTTCTGGCCCGCATGGCCAAAGAGATCGAACAGGTGTCCTACTTCAAGATCGAAACCGCCGGTGCGGCGTCCAAGCTGCGTGAACTGATCCGCCTGGGTGGCTCGGCCATCGAAGGCCCGTGGGACGGCGAGGAGGCCATCACCCTGCTGCCTGATCTGGACGCCGGCGCCACCGGTGCCATGACCGGCGGCGGCTATCCCGATGGCATCCGCCTGATCATGGACGCCTACGTCGCGGGCCGGCGCGAAGACGCTTTTGGCCTGTACCAGCAATGGCTGCCGCTGATCAACTATGAGAACCGGCAGGGCGGTATCCTGAGCGCCAAGGCCCTGATGAAAGAAGGCGGCGTGATCGCCTGCGAAGCACCCCGACACCCCTGGCCCGGCATGCACCCAGCGGTACGCGCCGGCCTGATCGACACCGCACAACGCCTGAACCCGATGGTTCTGCGCTGGGGCAAGTAAATCCACCAGAACGAGAACACACGACCATGACCACTCAAAAACACGACAACCTGATCAACGGCCAATGGGTTGCGGGGGCCAAGTACGCTCCCAACATCAACCCATCCAACCTGGCGGACGTGATCGGCGACTACGCCCAGGCCGATGCCGCGCAGCTTGACGCTGCCGTTCAGGCCGCACAGGCCGCGTTTCCCGCCTGGTCCACCGGCAACGTCCAGGCCAGAGCCGATGCGCTGGACAAGATCGGCACCGAAATCCTGGCCCGCCGCGAAGAACTCGGCACCTTGCTGGCGCGTGAAGAAGGCAAGACCAAACCCGAAGGCATTGGCGAAGCGACCCGCGCCGGCAATATCTTCAAATTCTTCGCCGGCGAATGCCTGCGCCTGAGCGGTGAAATCGTGCCCTCGGTGCGCTCCGGCGTCAGCGTCGAGATCACCCGCGAACCGGTGGGCGTGGTCGGCCTGATCACCCCCTGGAACTTCCCCATCGCCATTCCCGCCTGGAAGACCGCCCCGGCGCTGGCCTACGGCAACTGCGTGGTGCTCAAACCGGCCGACCTGGTGCCCGGCTGTGCCTGGGCGCTGGCCGAGATCATCAGCCGCAGCGGCATCCCGGCGGGCGTCTTCAACCTGGTGATGGGCCGCGGCAGCGTCATCGGCGACCCGCTGGTCAACCATCCCGGCATCGACGCCATCAGCTTCACCGGCTCGCAAAGTGTGGGCGGTCGTATTGCCCAGCAATGCGCGGCCAACCTCAAGAAGGTGCAACTCGAAATGGGTGGCAAGAACCCGCAAGTCATCCTGGACGATGCCGACCTGGCGCAGACTGTCGAGCTCAGCGTGCAAAGCGCGTTTTTTTCCACCGGTCAGCGCTGCACAGCATCGAGCCGGCTGATCGTCACCGAAGGCATTTACCCCAGGTTCCTTGAAGCCATGAAGCAACGCATGGCCGGACTCAAGATTGGTGACGCCCTGGCCGCTGGCATCGACATTGGGCCGGTGTCTTCACAAGCCCAGCTTGAACAGGACCTGCGCTACGTGGAAATCGGGCAGGCTGAAGGTGCCGTGTTGGTGGCGGGCGGCCAGCGCGTGACGTGCAGCACGGATGGTTTCTACATGGTGCCAGCGCTTTTGACCGATACCACCGCGGCCATGCGCATCAACCGCGAAGAGGTGTTCGGCCCGGTGGCCAGCATCATCCGGGTAAAGGGGTATGAAGAGGCGCTGGCTGAGGCCAACAACACCCCGTTTGGCCTGTCGGCCGGTATCGCCACCACGTCGCTCAAGCACGCGACCCACTTCAAGCGTCATAGTCAGGCGGGCATGGTGATGGTGAACCTGCCCACCGCCGGTGTCGACTACCACGTGCCGTTTGGCGGCAGCAAGGGATCGAGCTACGGCTCGCGGGAGCAGGGGCGCTATGCGCAGGAGTTCTTCACCACGGTGAAAACGGCCTATATCGGCAGCTGAATGCTCGGCGGAGACGTCGAGGAGCAGTTAGGTGTTTATGGGCGCAGGTGTCCGCGCCGCTTGAATATTGACCCCCTCCTGGTCAATTTTCCAAGCACCATGCAAGGTCGCCAGTGAGCACATCAGACTTTTGAGTTAACGATTTTTCCGGACTCCACGCATGCCGCGTGCAAAGCAAAGCCGACACACATCATCTCCTGCATGGGAAACACCGAGGTCGGACGGTCGAGTTCATAGCTATATCTCCACTCCACAAAAGCACTACGAGCTTTCAAAAGAGCCGAAGCGAAGGTTACAGACGGTCCCAAGCTATAGCGCGCGCGTCCTTCAGCCATGTGCGCCTCAGCTGCTTGCCGCGCGCTCTCAGGCAGGTCGCCGTATAGGGTTAACAGGTCATGCTTTCGTAGTGAAACACCATGCACCTGAGCTAGGGTCTTCAGATACAACTCAATTGAGAATGCCATGTTGACAACAAACGGAGTTCCAAACTGGTTGGCCCCGCGCTTGTCGATTTGAATGTTTCTCATCAACAAGTCGGCAGCTGATGCGAATGATGCTGCTTGGCTAAACATCCGGTCTACCAAGCTGGTCTCTACGTATAGCCCCAGTTCCTTTAGAAGCACGACACTGGACTCTAGGTCTTTAAGGTCGTCTCCTGACGCAGACACCTGACCCACAACTGCGCCGTTCCAAAGTACATCCCTTGTCAAGGTATCGGCCATTTTTAGCCTCACTTATACGCAATTGTGTATAGATCCGCCCCTTTTTTGTACAAACACCCAGAACCCAGCCCGGGACGGGACGCTGAGGCGGATATCGACTAAAAAAGTGGGTGGTAGGGCGTGAGTGATTTGAACACTCGACCAAAGGATTATGAGTCCTCTGCTCTAACCAACTGAGCTAACGCCCCACGTCGCCAGTGCAGATTGTACCGGCCCTACTTGCTGTGGCTCAGTGCGCTGCTGACCATCTTGGCGGTGATATCGACGATCTGGATCATTTTTTCATAGGGCATGCGCATGGGCCCGATCACGCCCAGGGTGCCCACGACCTTCCCGTCCACCTCGTAGGGTGCGGTCACGATGGAGAGTTCCTGGTAGGGCACGACCTGGCTTTCGCCGCCAATATAGATGCGCACGCCCTCGGCCCGGCTGGACACGTCGAGCAGGCGCATGAGCTGGGCTTTCTGCTCGAACAGGTCGAACAGCTTGCGCAGGTTGCCCATGTCGCTGGAGAAATCGCTGACCGCCAGCAGGTTGCGTTCGCCCGAGATCACCACCTCGTCGCGCGACTCGATCGCCTCGCTGCTGACCTGCACCGCCGCCTGCATCAGGCTGGCGATCTCGCCGCGCAATTCTTCCACCTCGTTGACCAGCCGCTCGCGCACTTCCTCGATCGCCATGCCGGCGTAGTGCGAATTGAGGAAGTTGGCCGCTTCGATGAGCTGGCTCTGGGTGTAGTCCGTCTCGGTGAAGATCACGCGGTTCTGCACATCGCCGTCGGGCGAGACGATGATGACCAGGATGCGCTTTTCGGACAGGCGCAAAAATTCGATGTGGCGGAAAACGGAGGTGCGGCGCGGGGCCATCACGACACCGACAAACTGCGACAGGTCCGACAGAATGTTGGCGGCGTTGCTGAAGACCTTCTGCGGCTGGTCCGGTGCCAGGCGGGGTGCGCCCAGCGCGCTGAGCGACGAATACTGGTCGCGCTGCATGGTCAGCATGGTATCGACAAACAGGCGGTAACCGCGGGCAGTCGGGATGCGGCCGGCCGAGGTGTGCGGGCTGACGATCAGGCCCAGGTCCTCCAGGTCGCTCATGACATTGCGTATAGTCGCCGGCGACAGGTCCAGCCCGGAGGCCTTGGACAAGGTGCGCGAGCCGACCGGTTGACCGTCGGCGATGTAGCGCTCCACAAGCGCTTTTAACAACAGGCGGGCACGTTCATCAAGCATGAAGCCATTCTACGAAGCTTGACAAGGATGTTGTGATGTAATTTGCCGATGAAGTCGCAATTTCGTCACGTCGCCCTGATCGGGAAGTACCACGCACAGGGTTCACGCTCCGCGCTGGAGGAGATTGCCCACTTTCTGCACGCGCAGGGTTGCGAGGTCACGCTGGAAAAAGACACGGCCAGCAACACCGGCCTGACGCAGTACCCGGTGCTCGATGTGGCCGGCGTCGGTGCGCATTGCGACCTGGCCCTGGTGGTTGGCGGCGACGGCACCATGCTGGGCATAGGCCGGCAGTTGGCCCAGTTCGGTGTGCCGCTGGTCGGCATCAACCAGGGCCGCCTGGGCTTCATCACCGACATTGCCTTCGAGGATTTCCAGACGGCGCTCGAACCGATGCTGCGCGGCGAATACGAGGAAGACCGGCGCTGGATGATGCAGGCCGAGGTCATGCGTGACGGCCGCTGCGTCTTCAGTGCCACCGCCATGAACGACGTGGTCGTCAACCGCGGCGCCACGGCCGGCATGGTCGAGCTCAGGGTCGAAGTTGATGGCCGCTTTGTGGCCAACCAGCGCGCTGACGGCCTGATCATTGCCACGCCGACCGGCTCCACCGCCTATGCGCTGTCGGCGGGCGGCCCGCTGCTGCATCCCTCGATTTCGGGCTGGGTCATGGTGCCGATCGCGCCGCACACGCTGTCGAACCGGCCCATCGTGTTGCCCGACACGGGTGAGGTCACCGTGGAAATTGTCGCGGGCCGCGATGCCAGCGCCAATTTCGACATGCAGTCGCTGGCCACCCTGCTGCACGGCGACCGCATCACGGTGCGGCGTTCGGAGTACCAGATGCGTTTCCTGCATCCCCGGGGCTGGAGCTACTTCGACACCCTGCGGAAAAAACTTCACTGGAATGAAGGTGCGGTATGAGCCTTAAAAACATCGCCCTGCGCGATTTTGTGATCGTGCGCGAACTCGCGCTGGACCTGGACCGCGGCTTCACCGTCCTCACCGGCGAGACCGGCGCTGGCAAATCGATCCTGATCGACGCCCTGCAACTGGCCTTGGGCGCGCGCGCCGACGCCGGTGTGGTGCGCGAAGGCGCCCAGCGCTGCGAGATCAGTGCGACCTTCGACGCGCCCGCCCAGCTGGGTCCCTGGCTGGACCAGGCCGGCTTTTCCGCCGAAGACGATTTGCTGCTGCGCCGCACGATCGATGCCCAGGGCAAAAGTCGGGCCTGGATCAACGGCAGCCCGGCCACGGCCACCCAGTTGCGCGAGATCGCCGACCTGCTGGTCGACATCCACGGCCAGCATGCCTGGCAAAGCCTGACCCGGCCCGATGCAGTGCGCGGCCTGCTCGATGCCTACGCCGGCGTGCCGGCCCAGGCCCTGGCGCAACCGTGGCAGGCCTGGCGCAGCGCGCACAAGGCCCTGCTTGACGCGCGTGAGGCGCAGGACAGTCTGCAGCGCGAGCGCGAACGCCTGGCCTGGCAGATCGGCGAGCTCGACAAGCTGGCACCGGGCGACCACGAGTGGGAAGAACTCAACACCCAGCACAGCCGGCTGTCCAATGTGCAGGCCTTGCGCGACGCGGTGCAGACGGCGGTGGATGCGCTGCAGGAGTCCGATGACAACGCCAGCGCCCTGTTGGCCCGCGCGCTCACGTCGCTACAGAATCAGGAGCATATCGAGCCCGAATTCAAAGGGTTGACCGAGGTTTTGCGCAGTGCCCTGGCGCAGGTTGAAGATGCCGTGCATTCGCTGCATGGCTACGCCCGGCACGCCGAACTGGAGCCGCAGCGGCTCGCCGAACTCGATGAGCGCCTCTCGCTGTGGGTCAGCCTGGCACGCCGCTACAAGCGCACGCCGGCCGAGCTGCCGGAACTGCTGGCCGGCTGGCGCAGCGAGCTGCAAAAACTTGACGCGGCGGCCGACCTCGTGGGCCTGGAAAAAACCGAGCAACTGGCCCAGGCCGCCTACCTGGAAGCAGCGCGCCAGGTGTCGAAAGCGCGCTGTAAGGCCGCGCCCCTGCTGGCCAAGGCCATCACCCAGGCGATGCAGGGCCTGGGCATGCAGGGCGGCAAGTTCGAAGTGGCCCTGGGCAAGCTGGAGCAGCCCGCGCAGCACGGCCTGGAGCAGGCAGAATTTCTGGTCGCGGGCCACAGCGGCAGCACGCCGCGGCCGGTCGGCAAGGTCGCATCTGGCGGCGAGTTGTCGCGCATTGCGCTGGCCATTGCGGTGACCACCAGCCAGCTCGGGCAGGCACAAACCCTGATTTTTGACGAAGTGGATTCGGGCGTCGGCGGCGCCGTGGCCGAAACCGTGGGTCGGCTGATGAAGCAGCTCGGCAAGGACCGGCAGGTCATGGCCGTCACCCACCTGCCCCAGGTCGCAGCCTGTGCCGACCATCACCTGATGGTGGCCAAACGTCCGGACAACGGTCAGACCGTGAGCACCGTCGAGCTGGTCCACAGCGAACAGCGGGTGGCCGAGGTGGCCCGCATGCTGGGCGGCGAAAAACTCTCCGGCACCACACTGGCCCACGCCAAGGAAATGCTGGGCCAATGAACGCCGCCACCGACCCAACCCCGGACATGGCCCCGGACCTGGACATGGTGCTGATCACCGGCATGTCCGGTTCCGGCAAATCCATCGCGCTGCACGCCCTCGAAGACGCGGGCTACTACTGCGTGGACAACCTGCCGCCGGAACTGCTGCTGCCTTTTGTCGCGCTGGAAAAGCAGCACGGCGCCCGCAAGGTGGCGATCGCGATGGACGTGCGCAGCGCCATCTCGCTGCCGCTGGTGCCGCTGCAACTCGCGCAGATGCGGGAACAGGGCGTGGCGGTGCAATCGGTGTTTCTCGACGCCAGCACCGACACTCTGGTGCGGCGCTTCTCGGAAACCCGGCGCATGCACCCGCTGTCGCGGCGGGACGATCTGGACCAACAGCGGGCCCTGATCGATGCAATTGACGAGGAGCGTGAGTTGCTCGGCGAGTTGCGCGAACATGCCCACGTGATCGACACCAGCATGATCCGGCCGTCCCAGCTGCAGGGGTATGTGAAGGCGCTGATTTCCTCACCGGCCACCCAGCTGACCCTGGTGTTTGAATCGTTTGCCTTCAAGCGCGGCGTGCCGGTCGATGCCGACTACGTGTTTGATGTGCGCATGTTGCCCAATCCGCACTACGAACCGGAGTTGCGCCGCCTGACCGGCAAGGACGAAGCGGTGGTGAGCTACCTGCAGGGCCACCCCGAGGTGGGCGACATGTTCCGCCATATCGAGCAGTTCATCGGCCACTGGCTGCAGGCGCTGGCCCGCGACCACCGCAGCTATGTGACGGTGGCCATCGGCTGCACCGGCGGCCAGCACCGCTCGGTGTACCTGGTCGAGCAGCTGGCGCAGGCCTTCGGCCCGCACTGGGTCACGCTCAAGCGCCACCGGGAACTCGACGCCGTCCCGTGAGCCTGGCCGTCGCGGGCCGGTTTACTCTCATTTTGATAGCTGACTGCGACCGCCCCTCAAGGGCTGGAGGCCATTTTTATCATAAACCACGGGCAATCAGGCGTTGCGCTGCGCGAGCAACTTCCTGATCGGTGCGGGCAGTCCCAGGGCCTCCCAGCTGTCCCGCGCAAACCAGGCACCCGCACCCGGCAGGCGGGTGGTTCTGGCCTCCCGGGCCGACAGCGCCAGCACCAGGGGCGACAGGCGCAGGTCCTTGTGCGTCAGCACATGCACAAAAGGCTGGATCGCCGTCAGGCGGGGCTGCAAGGACGCGGGCAAGGCCGCCAGCAAATCCCCTTCGCTGTCGAACACCGGAAAACAATAAAGACCGCCCCAGATGCCGGGCGCAGCACGGCGCTCCAGCCACACGCTGCCATCGGCTTTTTCTGCCCACAGCAGCGCGAGCGACTGCGCGCTGCGCTTGAGCTTGCGGGTCTTGACCGGGAAACGTTCCGGCGTGCCGCCGGCCAGGCCCCGGCACATGCCCTGCACCGGGCACAGCAGGCAGGAGGGCTGGCGTGTCGTGCAAATCGTGGCGCCCAGATCCATCAGGCCCTGGGTGTACCGCGGCATGGCTTCGGGCAGCTGGCGGCGTGGCAGCAGCTCGGTGGCGATGGCCCACAGTTCCCGCTCCTGCGCGCTGGAGGCCAGATCGCCGGCAAACGCGGTGACCCGGGTCAGCACCCGCTTGACGTTGCCGTCCAGGATGGCGACCCGCTCCGAAAAGCAGAAAGAGGCGATGGCTGCTGCGGTCGAAGGTCCGATGCCGGGCAGGGTTTGCAACTGCTCCGCCGTCTGCGGAAACTGCCCGTCATGCAAACGCACGACGTCCTGCGCACAGCGGTGCAGGTTTCTGGCCCGGCTGTAATAACCCAGCCCGCTCCACAAGCCCAACACATCGTCCAGCGCGGCTGCGGCCAGATCGGCCACCGCCGGGAACCGCGCCAGGAAGCGGGCGTAGTAGTCGAGCACCGTGGTCACCTGCGTTTGCTGCAGCATGATCTCGGACAGCCAGACGCGGTAAGGGTCATGCGTGTTCTGCCAGGGCAGGCTGTGGCGTCCGTGGCTTTTCTGCCAGCGCACCACCTGGGTGGAAAAACGGCTCCCCAGTGCCGCCGCCTGCGAACCGGTCCCGGTCGCCCCGGAAAGCAGCGGGGACACACCGGCGCCGGGCGTGGAGGTTGGGGTCATCCCCGCGCTCAGGCGGCCTGGATCATTGCGGCGGCAGGAGCCGCCAGCGCCGGGTCATGCGGACTCGCCGGTGCATGCACGAGCTGGTCCGTCAGTTCGTCGAGCTTGCCGTCGAGTTCATCGAGCGCCCGCTCCTGGGCGGCAATTTCAGCAATGCGTTCGTCGAGGCCGGTGGCCGCCTGCTGGATGCGCTCGATCGCCTCGATACGGCGGCTGAAGTTGCGCCGGCGCTCCTTGAGCTGGGCATCGAGCTGCGAGGCCGCCGACTTGTTCCACAGCTCGACCTCGCCCAGCGCGGTCTCGTAGACCACGCGCAGGCGCGTGGCCAGGGCTCGCACCAGCCGTTCGGAAAACTCCGGCTGGGCCAGCTTGAGGATGTTGGCCACGCCCAGGTATTGCAGGTGGCTGCGCTCGATCTGCTCCAGGTCCGCCATAAAACGGCCCATCTCCGGTTCCTTGGGCGCCTGCAGGGAAAAACCGAACTCGGCATTGAGCTGCTTGAACGATCCGCCCAGCATGCGCTGGATGTCAGCGCTGGTGGCCTGGGCTTTCTGCAGTCCTTCGCGCAGCCGCGCAAAGGTCTGGCCATAGGCTTTCTTGACGCCGAGCTTGATGCCTGGCTGCTTGAGTGCGTGGGTCAGTTCGGCCAGCTCAGTCTTGAGGGTCGGTGTGCCGAGCAGGTGGAACACTTCCCTGAGCAGTTTCAGGTGGATGGAACGCACGGCCTGTATCTTGGCGCCGCTGGCATTGAATTCGACCTGCTCCTGCTCGATGCGCGAACGCATGTGTTTGATGACCGAGTCGTTCTTGCCGCGCAGGCCGCGCAGCTCGATCATCTGCTCAGCCAGGTCGCGGCGGCGGATGTGGATGACACGACCGGCTTCGGCACGCAGCTCGACAATGCCGGCGGCCACCGCCGAGCGCAGGATTTTCTGCCGCTGCCCCATCACGCCCTGCGCCAGCGCCAGCTCCAGCCCGGGCAGGCAGCTGGCCTGCAGCAGCTTGTCATCACCCGTGACTTTGGCGACCAGGCCTTTCTGGGCCGAGACGGGAATGACCTGGGCCACCGGCAAACCAAGAATCTCCGCCGAGCTGGCACGCTGACGGTCGATCTGGGCCTGGATCTGCGCGGGCGAACTCAGGGCGTCCCACAGGGTGTCGATCTTGTTGAGCACCACCAGGCGGGCATCGTTGTCGTCACCCTCGGTGATCAGGTGTTCACGCCAGATGGCCAGGTCGGACTTGGTCACGCCGGTGTCGGCCGCCAGGATGAAAACCACCGCATGGGCTTGCGGAATCAGGCTCACCGTGAGTTCCGGCTCGGCGCCGATCGCGTTGAGCCCCGGTGTGTCGAGAATCACCAGCCCCTGCTTGAGCAGCGGGTGGGCGATATTGATCAGCGCATGGCGCCACTTGGGCACCTCGACCATACCCGCAGCATTGACCCGCGGATTGTCCTGCGGCGCGTCGTCATGCCAAAAGCCCAGCGCGCGCGCCTCGTCCTGCGTGACATGGCTGACTTCGGCCACCTTTTCGAGCGCCTTCGAGAGCTTGACCGGATCGTTCACATCGAGGTCGACCCGTGTCCATTTCTCGGGAACCATGCGCCACTCCATCAAGGCCTGCGGCTTGAGCCGGGTCTCGATGGGCAGCAGGCGCAGGCAGGGCGGCGCGTCCGCGTCGTAGCCCAGCTCGGTCGGGCACATGGTGGTGCGGCCGGCACTGGCCGGCATGATGCGCCGGCCGTAACTGGCGAAAAAGATCGCATTGATCAGCTCGGACTTGCCACGCGAAAATTCGGCAACAAAGGCCACCATGACCTTGTCCGAGCGCACCTGCGACTCCAGCCGGAGCAGGCGCTCTTCCACGGCGGCATTGAGCAGATCGTGGCGCTTCATCCATTCGGACAACAGCTTGAGGCGCAAAGCAAACGCGCGCCGCCAAGCGCCGTGCTGGTCAAATTGTTCGTTAAAAGACATGGTGCGCCGTGGACATAGATCGATCAATATAGCATCGCCCACCGGAAACGGTCAGCCCCGGTCGGGACGGGTGTTCAGGGTTTCTGGCAGTTGACACAGTAAAAAGTGGAACGCTGCCCCTGCCGGAGCATGCGAATCGGCGTCGCACACAGCTTGCAGGGAAGGCCGGCCCGGTCGTACACCATGGTTTCGAGCTGGAAGTAGCCGCTCTCGCCCATGGCGTTGGAAAAATCCTTCAGGGTGCTGCCGCCTTTTGCAAGCGCTTGCGACAACACGCTGCGGATCGCTGCATGCAGCCTGGCGGCGCGGGGCTTGCTCAGCCGCCCCGCCCGCACGGTCGGACGGATGCCGGCCATGAACAGCGCTTCCGAGGCATAGATGTTGCCGACACCGACAACGATCTCGCCAGCCAGCAGCACCTGCTTGATCGCCGTCTGCCTGCCTTGCAGCGCGCGGTAAAAGGCCAGCGCGTCAAACGCGTCCGTCAGCGGTTCCACGCCCAGCCGGCCCAGAAGCTTCTGCGCGGCAGCGTCGTGCTCGGCTGGCGCGTACACCACGGCACCAAAGCGGCGCGGGTCGTGCAGCCGCAAGGTGCCTGCCGTGGTGCGCATGTCGAAATGGTCGTGTTTTCCGGGCGGCGGCAAGTCCACCCCGAATCCCAGGCTGCCGGACATGCCCAGATGGATCAGCAGCAGGCCGCCGGTGGTGTCGAGCAGCAGGTATTTGCCGCGCCGGCGGACCTCCAGCACGGTGCGCCCGGTCAGGTGCGCAGCATCGCAACCCAGGGGCCAGCGCAGCGGCTTGCCCATCTGCAGGTCCAGTATTTTTGCGCCGGCAATGCGGCTGGCAAAACTCAGGCGGGTGACTTCGACTTCAGGCAATTCGGGCATGGGCAACTCAGGTCAATCAGGGAACACGCCTACATGGGCGCAGGGCTTCAATTATCATGGTCCGATGAAACAACTTATCAGCGTTTTCAGTGCAGTTTTCCTGGCAGTGCCGGCGCTGTGGGCCCAGCCCGCCCCGGCCTTGCCACCCGCTGCCCAGCCTGAAGCGCCGGCTGCTGCCCAGGACGCCACCCCCGTGCCCTCCCGCCTGGACGGGGAGCTGTTCTACGAGGTGCTGCTCGGCGAACTCACGGCCCGGGAAGGTGATGCCCCGACCGGTTTTTCACTGATGCTGGACGCTGCCCGCAAAACCAACGATGCCCAGCTATACCAGCGCGCCGCCGACATCGCCCTGCAATCGCGCTCGGGCGACGCAGCGCTGCAGGCAGCGCAGGCCTGGCGCCAGGCCCAGCCAGCCTCGCGCGAAGCCAACCGCTATGTGCTGCAAATCCTGCTGGCGCTGAACCGCATCACCGAGACCACGGAGCCGCTGAAAAATGAAGTGAAGCTCACGCCCCAGGTCGAACGCCCGCAGGCCATCATCAACCTGCCACGATTTTTTGCCCGTGTCGGCGACAAAAAACTCGCCGCCAGCGTGCTCGAGCAGGCGTTGGCCGATGAGCTCAAGGCCCCCGCCACAGGCGCAGCCGCCTGGACCGCCGTCGGGCGCATGCGGCTGGCCGCTGGCGAGTTGCCCGGCGCGCTGGAGGCTGCCGAGCGTGGACAGGCGCTCGACCCCGCGGCGGAAGGGCCGACCTTGCTGGCACTGGAACTGATGGACCCCAAACTGCCGCGTGCCGAGGCCCTGGTCCAGAAATACCTGGCGGGCAACCCCAAGACCGCGCCCGAAATACGCATGGTCTATGCCCGCGTCCTGCTCGATGTCCAGCGTTATGCCGAAGCCAGCGCGCAGCTGCAGCTGGTCACGCGCGACAAGCCCGACTACCCCGAAGGCTGGCTGGTGCTGGGCTCCCTGCAGCTGCAGGACAACCAGTTGGCGCCAGCGCAGACGTCGCTGCTGCGTTATATCGAACTGGCCAGCCAGGGTGAAGCCCAGCCACAGACCAGTCGCGGCCTGTCGCAGGCCTACCTGTCGCTCGCGCAGATTGCAGAAAAACGCCGGGATTTTTCCGCAGCGGAAAGCTGGATCGCCAAGATCCCCGATGCACAGGAACTGGTCCAGGCGCAGGTGCGCCGCGCTTCGCTGCTGGCCCGGCAAGGCAAACTCAACGAGGCCCGCCTGCTGATCCGGAAATTGCCCGAACGCAACCCCGATGACAAACGCATCAAGCTGATGGCCGAGATCAACCTGCTGCGCGAGCAAAAGGAATACCGCAGCGCTTACGAGTTGCTGGCGCAGGCCGTCACGCAATTCCCGGACGAACCCGAACTTCTCTACGACCAGGCCATGATGGCCGAGAAGCTCGATGCCCTGCCGGAAATGGAACGCCTGCTGCGCCAGGTGGTGGAGCGCAAGCCCGACTACCACCACGCCTACAACGCGCTGGGTTACTCGCTGGCCGATCGCAACGTGCGCCTGCCCGAGGCCAAACAGCTGATCCTCAAGGCACTGGAGTACGCACCCGAGGACCCCTTCATCAAGGACAGCCTGGGCTGGGTGGAGTTCCGCCTGGGCAACAAGGCCGAAGCCCTGAGCATTTTTGAAGCCGCCTACAAGGCCAAGCCCGACGCCGAGATCGCCGCACATTTCGGCGAGGTCCTCTGGAGCCTGGGTCAGCGCGACAGGGCCCTGGCCATCTGGAAGGAAGGCATGCTGCTCAACGCCGAAAACGAGACGCTGCTGGAGACCCTCAAGCGCCTGCGGGTCAGGCTGTAAACCGCCATGACCGTCACGTTCACCCCCTTGCGCCGGCGCGCCGCCCTGCTGGCAGGCCTGCTGATGGCGACAGCTTTCATGGCTGGCTGCGCCAGCCCGCCCAGGGCGGTTGGCCCGAATGACGCCAAGATTTCGTTCTGGGCAGGCCGCATCAGCCTGCAGGTGCAAAGCGAGCCGCCCCAGGCTTTTTTTGCCGGCTTCGAACTCAAGGGCAACCCCACGCAGGGCGAACTGACGCTGAACAGCCCGCTGGGCAACAGCCTGGCCGTGCTGCGCTGGTCGCCGCAGGAGGCCGTGCTCGATTCCGGCAACCAGGTCCAGCGCTTTGCCACCGTCGACGAACTGATTGAAAAAGCCACCGGCGCAGCCGTGCCGCTGCCCGCGCTGTTTGACTGGCTGGATGGCAAAAACACCGCCGCGGACGGCTGGAATGCCGATCTTTCGCAACAGGCCGAGGGCCGGATTTCGGCCAGCCGGACGATGCCGCAACCGCGCTCCGACCTGCGCATCGTGCTGGCGGCGCCTTGATGCAAGCCGGACTGTCACGCCCTGCTTCCGTCCCGCCGCTGAAGGCGATCTACGATGTCGCGGCGCCGGCCAAACTCAACCTGTTTCTGCACATCACCGGGCGCCGTCCCGACGGCTACCACCTGCTGCAGTCGGTGTTCATGCTGATCGACTGGTGTGACACCCTGCATTTCGAGCAGCGCCAGGATGGCCAGATCACGCGCACCGACCTTGGCAGCGAGGCCAGCGAAGCGCTGCCCGCCGAAGACCTGGTGGTGCGTGCCGCGCGGGCACTGCAACACGCGTCCGGCACCACGCGGGGCGTGCACATCGGTCTGGAAAAACGCATTCCGTCGCAGGCTGGCATGGGCGGTGGCTCCTCGGACGCGGCCAGCTGCCTGCTGGCGCTGCAGCGCCTGTGGGGCGTCAGGCTGCCCGCCGAACAACTGCAGGCCATCGCCCTCGGCCTGGGTGCCGACGTGCCGTTTTTCCTCAGTGGCGGCCACGCCTGGGTCGAAGGGGTCGGCGAAAAAATCACGCCGCTGGCCCTGCCTGCCGCCCGCTTTGTCGTGGTCAAACCCGCCGCCGGGCTGCCGACCGACGCCATTTTCCGCTCGCCCGGGCTCAAACGCGATACAGAAACTGCTACAATCCGAGGCTTTGCTGCAAACGCATATGGCTCTGTTTACGAATTCGGCCATAACGACTTGCAGCCAGTCGCGCAGACCTTGTGTCCGCAGGTTGGTCAATCCCTCGATTGGCTCTCCATGCAGCATTTGCAAGGCCGCATGACTGGCTCGGGAAGTGCTGTATTTGCGCATATGCCGCACGAGATGGAACTTGCGGTCGCCCCGGGCGACTGGCAGGTCCGCAAGTGCAGCAATCTGGATGCACATCCTCTGGCCGGTTGGTAAGATAAGGGTCATGGAATGTGTTTCCAGAAACAACGATTAAAGGGTTGGTTGCTGGTCCCCTGACAGCTGTTTTTGACAGTTTTCAGGTCCGGCAATCTACCTGTGTAGGGGTGTCGCCAAGTTGGTTAAGGCACCGGATTTTGATTCCGGCATTCGCAGGTTCGAATCCTTCCACCCCTGCCAAAATTTTCGGGTCCCATGTGGGGCCCGTGTTTTTAGGCCACCCGACAACGGGGGCCGTGCTCGCTGACTGTTGAGTGTCTCCGGTGAAGGCTCTGCCTGCGCAATTCCGACGCTGAATTGGCCGGGCAGGAAATGGCCAGAAGCCGCATTGACATGGGACGGACACAGGGCGTCCGTGTTTTCAGTGCGTTTATTGCTTTTCTCCATTCAGCAACGTTTTCTTCCTGGACACCCGCTGGGCCACACATGCAACCGCACCACTCCGACTTCATGCTTTTCACGGGCAATGCCAATCCGGCCATGGCATCCGAGATCGCCCAGCATCTGGGCATTTCGCTGGGAGCCGCCCATGTGGGGCGTTTCTCCGACGGAGAAGTGACGGTCGAGATCCAGCAGAACGTGCGGGCGCGTGACGTGTTTGTGGTGCAGTCCACCTGCGCGCCGACCAACGAAAACCTGATGGAACTGCTGATCATGGTTGACGCGCTCAAGCGCGCTTCGGCCGAACGCATTTCCGCCGTGATCCCTTACTTCGGCTACGCCCGGCAGGACCGCCGTCCGCGTTCGGCGCGCGTTCCCATCAGCGCCAAGGTGGTGGCCAACATGCTGCAGGCCGTCGGCGTCTCGCGCGTGCTGACCATGGACCTGCATGCCGACCAGATTCAGGGGTTTTTCGACATCCCAGTGGACAACATCTACGCCTCGCCCGTGTTGCTGGGCGATCTGCGCCAGAAAAACTACAACGACCTGATGGTGGTGTCGCCCGACGTCGGCGGCGTGGTGCGTGCCCGTGCCCTGGCCAAACAGCTGGGCTGCGACATGGCCATCATCGACAAGCGCCGGCCCAAGGCCAATGTGTCCGAAGTGATGCATGTGATCGGTGACATCGACGGGCGTAACTGCGTCATCATGGACGACATGATCGACACCGCCGGCACGCTGGTCAAGGCGGCCGAGGTACTCAAGGAGCGCGGCGCCAAAAAGGTGTATGCCTATTGCACGCACCCGATTTTTTCGGGCCCCGCGATTGAACGCATTGCGCAGGGCGAAGCCCTCGACGAAGTGGTGATCACCAACACCATTCCCCTGAGCCAGGCCGCGCAGGACTGCAAGAAAATTCGCCAGCTCTCCGTGGCGCCGCTGATTGCCGAGACAATCCAGCGCATCGCCAACGGTGAGTCGGTCATGAGTTTGTTTTCGGACCAGGACAACCTGTTCTGATCCGGAGCGAAAAGCCGGCTGCATTCGTGCAGCTTTTTTATGTCGAGGTGAGCTGGTCGCGGCCCACCTCTTTTGGAGAAGATTATGAAATTCGTCGCTTTTGAGCGCGCCAAGCAGGGTACGGGTGCGAGCCGCCGTCTCCGCATCACGGGCCGCACGCCCGGTATTGTTTACGGTGGCACCGGTGAACCGTCGCTGATCGAACTCGATCACAACGCACTGTGGCACGCCATCAAGAAAGAAGCTTTCCACGCTTCCGTCCTCGAGATGGAGCTGGACGGCAAGACACAGAAAGTCCTGCTGCGCGATCTGCAGATGCACCCGTTCAAGCAACTGGTCCTGCACATCGACTTCCAGCGCGTCGACGCGAAGACCCGCCTGACCATGAAAGTGCCACTGCACTACAGCGGCCAGGAAGAGTCCCCCGCGGTCAAGGCCGAAAACTGCCTGGTCAACCACGTGCTGACTGAGCTGAGCATTTCCTGCCTGCCCAAAGACCTGCCTGAATTCATCGCCGTCGATCTGAGCGGCCTGAAAAAAGGCACTTCGCTGCACGTCAAGGACATCACGCTGCCAAAAGGCGTGAAGTTTGTCGCCAAAGGCGGCATGGACAACCCGGTGCTGGTGTCGGTCTCTGCCGTTTCGGAAGAAGCTGAAGCCGATGCCGCAGCAGCCGCTGCCGCTGCCGTGCCTGTGGATCCCAAGGCCGCCAAGGCCGCTGCCGCCAAGGATGCCAAAGCCGGCGCCAAGGCTGACGCAGCCAAGCCTGCTGCCAAGAAGTAATTCATGACGGCATTGGCCTGAAAAGGCCCGCGGCCCTTGTCCTCCCCGGAGGTCAAGGGCCGTTTTTCTTGGGCGACGGTCCTGCTGCACCCATAATCCGGTGGCGGGCTCCACCTGCAGGCCGCTTTTTCCCTCTCATCACACCGCATGATCAAACTTTTTGTAGGCTTGGGAAACCCCGGCCCTGAATACGAGGCGACCCGCCACAACGCCGGTTTCTGGTGGACCGAGGCGCTGGCGCGCGAACTCAAGCTGAGCCTGGCCCTCGACAAGAATTACCACGGCCGCGTCGCCCGCACCACCATCAAGGGCCAGACCGTCTGGCTGCTCGAGCCGATGACCTTCATGAACCTGTCGGGCAAATCGGTGGCGGCGCTGGCGCGTTTTTTCAAGATCGCCCCCGAAGAGATCCTGGTGGCCCACGACGAACTCGACATCGTCCCCGGCCATGCCAAACTCAAGTTCGGCGGCAGCCATGCCGGGCACAACGGCCTGCGCGACATCCATGCCCAGCTGGGCACGGGCGACTACTGGCGCCTGCGCATCGGTGTCGGGCACCCGGGCGTGAAGTCGGAAGTCATCAACTGGGTGCTGAAAAAGCCGTCCCAGGAACACCGCGTGGCGATCGAGGACAGCATCTCGCGCGCACTCAAGGCCGTGCCCGACCTGCTGGCCGGCGAGATGGAAAAAGCCACCATGCTGATCCACACCAGCGCGCCGCCTCGGCCCAAGCCGCCGCGCAAGCCTGAGCCTGACGACTCCGAAAACGATTAGGAGCGTCACGCTGCGGCTGCGGTCTGCTGCTGACAGTAGGACCTAACTCCCCACTCCCTCCCTCCCCCCGCCCCTCCCTCGCCCCGCTGGGCGATGGCGGGGAGTTCTATTTGGCCGCGTGTGCTGCGCTCGCGTGCATGAATGACAGTCTCTTGAATCCGACATGATGCGCTTCGCGCGTCAGGTCTCCCCGAACCCGCATTTGTTCCCCCACCCGTCGGGCGGGGCCGAGGAGCGCAGCCGTTCCAGACTCACAGGGCTGACGGGCTGTGGATAACCTCCCAAAACAGATCTCCTCGAAACGCTTGACGTTTCCTTTATACAAGTCGAAGGCGAGTTCGAGCGAGACCCCGCTTTTGCCGAGCACCTCAGGTTGCCCGTAGCGAAGCGAAGGGATCCAGACTGTCGGGTCGCCTTTTCTTTTGCTTACTTTTCTTTTGGCGACTGTATGGACAGGAGACATGGGAAACAGGTGTTCGGAGACATAGGAAACACCTTGGATTCTCAGCCAGCAGCGTTGAGTGCGCTCAAGTCCAGCCGCATGAAGCGGTGATGGCAGAAGAACACATCGTAGCAACCCCCGGCTTGCTGGAAGCCCCAACACTGTTCAAGCTTGCACAGGCTTCGGCAGGCTCAGCCGGACCGGGCAGAAAAACTAACCCTCAGCCGCCCGCTTGTAAGCCTGCGCCGCAGCCACCGCATCACCGCGCTGCTCGGCCAGCAGCGCCAGCGCACGCCAGGCATTGCGGTGCAGGGTGCCGTCCTGCAGGGCCAGCACGGCCTGGGACAGCAACTGCTGGGCCTTGCCCCAGAGCTGGCGCTTCAGGCAGGCCATGCCCGCGAGGTACTGGACATTGGCATCGCGCGGCCGCAGTTGCTGCGCCGTCTCGATGCGTGCCAGCCAGGCGGCGTCGATGGAATCCAGCCCCTGCTCGAGCACCTGGATCAGCTTGATGCGCTGGGAGTCGCTGACCTCGGAGCGCGGCCGCATCACCGGCTCCCAGACCTGCAGCAGCCAGCTGCGGGCCAGGTCGGCGTCGCCGTGCAGCGCCATCAGGCGCGCGGCGGCGTGAATCACCAGCTCGGGCATGGCGCGCTCGGCGGCGTCGAGGGACTGCCAGGCGGTTTGCAACTGCTCCGGATCATGGGCGCCGCCGAGCAGCTCGAGCGCCAGCCCGCGCACAATGCTTTGCGCCGCAGCAGGTGAAAAAGCCCGGTGTTTGGCCAGCAGGCGCGCGGTTTCCAGCGCCTGTGAAATCTGCCCAGCCTGGCGCGTGGCGCGCAGCTTGGTGCGCAGTGCCAGTGTGCGGCGCGACGCGCCCTGCGGCAACTGGTTGAGCAGCGCCAGCGCGCCGAGCGGGTCCCGGTCGTCAAGTGCCCAGCGCGCGGCACGCAACTGCACGCCTTCGCGGGTCTCCTGGGCTATCCGGTGGCTGCTGACCTCCAGCGCCTGTTGCAGCTGTTCTTCACGCTGGGCCTTGTTCTGCAGGGCCTGCGCACTTTCGGCGGCCAGCAGGTGGGCCAGCAAACGCAGCTGGGTCGCGCGCGCCGGCGTGTACCCGCCGACATGGCCGGAAGCCCGTGCCAGCAGGCTGAGGCTTTTTTCCTGGGTGATGGCGTTCTGTGCGAGCTTGGCCGCACGGATGAAGCGCCCGGCCATCAGGTGCGACAACGCATCCATGAAGGCGGCGTACATGGCACGCTCTTTTTGCTGGGCGCGCCAGCGCCTGGCCTCGGCCGGCAACGAAAACACCGCCACCGCGGCACGCAGCGCCAGGTACAGCAAGGTGAACAGGCCGGCCAGCAACAGCACCAGCAGGTTGAAGGACA
>Ga0208759_100089_pt1 | contig 32126 bp, 29 predicted proteins | sample LakWasM123_LOW14_2_FD_183935 | JGI IMG/M metagenome (GOLD analysis project Ga0208759, IMG submission 183935) | Freshwater sediment methanotrophic microbial communities from Lake Washington under simulated oxygen tension - Sediment Metagenome... | ecosystem: Environmental > Aquatic > Freshwater >...
ATAAAAGAAGAAAAGAAAAATAAAGAAGAAAAAAATTATAAATCTGAAAGATTTAAAGAGAACGTAGAAAACGAAAAAGGTTATAAATCCGATACTAAAGAAGAGCTAAACACAAAAGAAGATATTATTGAAAAAAGAAAACGAGAAATGAGGCAACAGAGGGCGGAAAAGGATCAGACTCACACGGAAAACAGCCACACAAAGAAAAGATGATACTTGGTTTATGATGTTGTTAACTTAGTAAAAGCTAAAGTATTAAAAGTTATCAATAGCATAACAAATTACAACCATAAAAATTATAACAAAAAATATAATGGGAAACGTAACAACTAATCTTTTGACTCTGCCGTTTAAAATAATCTGGTTTCTTATAGTTTTCCTTTTTAAGGGAAAAGTTCTCAGGAAGACTGAAGGAGCAGAATTTTCAAAAAGTCATGAGTATTCAAAGTACCTTAATTCAAGGAATAAAGGGCTTTTGTTGAACGGCTACGATTTATCCCTATCAGAGCCGGAAAGTTATCAAAATGTTTGTGTTATAGCCAGGGTAGGGGCCGGTAAAACAACTCGCTACATTGTTCCTAATGTATTAAATAGAGCAAAGAAGAATTGCTCAATTATCGTGAATGATCCAAAAGGGGAGGTCTACGACCTTACTTCGGGATACATGAAAGCAAGTGGGTTTAATATTATTGTTATTGACCCTGAAAACATCGATAGATCAAGCTCTTTTAACCCGTTTTTGGAAGCTAAAGACGAAATCGAGGTAGAGCAGATAGCTGAAATACTTGTTAAGTGCGGGAACCCGGAAGAAAAAGGAAGTTTCTGGAATAATGGAGCAATTCGCTTCGTTAGTATTTTTATGAAGTGTTTAAAGAATGCCGGACAAGATGACCCTGCATATTTCACGCTAGCCAATCTATATTACTTGTTCCAAAGTTTCGGTAGTGATGGTAGAAAACTTGATGATTGGATGGCTAGGTATTCTGTTAATCCTGACTATCCGGAAGACCCTAGATTATGGAATGAATGGAAGGGAGTATTAACCGGAAATGAAGAAGGGGTACAGTCTTTTGTCCTAAATGCTATTACAGCCTTAAAAGCCATTTCCAACCAAAAAATAGCGCGTTTAACATCAAAATCCGACTTTAGCTTAGATAGAATCAGGGATGAGAAAACTATTATTTACTTCATAACACCACCACAACACGCCGAGTACTACTCATTTTTGACCAGTATTTTTTTCAGGTCGGTTTTTAATGCGTGTATGAGAAAATTGCCGAATAGCTCAACATTGCCGGTTTATGTGCTTTATGATGAGTTCGGCCATTCAACTATCCCTAACTTCGTATCGACCGCGAACACGATTAGAGGGTATAAAGTATCGATTTCAATAATTTTACAGTCCATATCTCAATTAAATGCCCGTTATGGACGTGATTATGCCTACTCTATCCAGGGAGGTTTTAACACCTATTTAGCCTATAGCGGTAGTGATCCAGAAACAGCAACTTTTTTTGAAAAAATCATTGGTAAGCAGAGGATTACCCAGTTACCTAACAGTATGCAACACTTCGTTGAAAATTACAGGGAACAGAACCTTATTAATTCGAACGAGGTCAGAACAATTGATAAAGACAAAGTTTTAATTGTTACGACAAATAAGAACCCGGTTTTGATTAAATCTTATGCTTTTTTTGAGTCCAACAAGTTCAAAAAAATGACTAAACGGAATGCCTACAAGACTTTTTCAAGCATTCCAGAGCGTATTAAATATGTGGACCTTTAGAAATGTTTGGGAACTTGAATTACGAAACAATAGTGGTAGCTAGTGTTGTTGCTTACACACTAGCTTTTTATTTCAAGATGAATACAGACTTGCTCGAAAGACATGGATTATTAATATTTGTATTTCTTCATATACCAATCTTTTGTGGTCTTTTAAGCTTTTCCTTTGCAGTACCAAACTCACCCGATATGGCTACTCAAGTTGCTTATGCTGGATCTTTCCTGTTTCGTTTTTTTAGGAAAGATTATGTTTAATGTTTCTGAGGTCATCATTATATCAACAGTTTCTTTAGGCTGTGGTTACAATATAACCAAAGCCGAGCAACACGGCCTTTTAAAGATAGTATTTCTTGTCATTCTTATTATTTTTGTCGGTACTGATTACAATCAAATTCTTATCGCTGGTACGTCGGCTATCGTCGGCATTTTATATGCCAGGGATGCCCTAGAGGACTTTGAATCACCTTTAGCCAGCTTCACTAACTTTTTAGAGAATCGTAAATATGAAAAAACCTTTAGAAAGAAAGTGGAACATTTGAAATTTGAACAAGAGCAGCGTGATCGTTACCAAGAGCAACAACGCCAAGAACAGGAAGCCAGGAGAGCCGAAGAAGCAAGACAACACCGAGAACAAACATCCAGGGAAGAACAGGCACGTAAAAAACAAGAATCAGAAGCTGAACAACGCCGAAGAGAAAGGGCGAGCCGTGATGAACGGGAACAACGAAATCGTGAAGAAGCTAGAAGAGAGCGGGAACAGGAAGAAGCTCGTAAACAACAGCAAAACCAGCAACAGCAAGAACAAGAGCAAGAAGCTGTTGATAACCGGAGCCCTGAAGAGGTTCTTGGGCTTAAACCAGGCTTTACAGCTGAAGATTTAAAAAAAGCCTATCAATCCGAGTCTATGCGAACACATCCGGACAAATGGAATGGCAAGCCTGATCATATTAGAGTGATGATGCAGGAAGAGCAAAAGAAGATTAATTGGGCTTATAACCAATTGAAGAAAAAGTTTTGACAATTTTAAATAATATTTATTATTTTATTGCTTTCCTTTGTAAAGGCGGGAAAGTTTCTGTTTATTCATAGATTTAATGTCATTAAATCTATCAAAAAAACCCAAAAATCCATAAAATAGACTTGTTTAATTAATAATTTCAAACCTTATGGATTGACAGAAAAAACAAGCGTTCACTTTGGTGGAAATCATCGTAGTAATTACGATATTAGCGATTTTAGGAACCATAGCGTTTATCTCCCTTCAATAAGACCCTCGGCTATAGTGTCCGTTGTGTAAAGGATTAGCGCGTAAGCGATTCATCCGTCTCTTAAGTGATGTCCCAAGAGCTTTGCAAAAGCGATTGGATGATAGAACTTACCCCCTTGCGGGGTAGTCTCTTTGTCTCTTCCGTGAAGCGGTATTTTATACAATAACCATATAACAACAACTTATTTGTTATATGGTTTTTTGTTGTAAAATACCTGGAAAAATACAGCCAATCGGTCACCAGGAACCAAGCTCATGAAACTGTCTCACTCTCTTGCAATTGCTCCGCTGCTCATCTTGAATGCTTGCACAATCTATGTAGAAGACCCAAATTATACCCCTGAGCCTCATATACCATTTTGGGCGAGAGAGGATTTTAAGGCAAGTCACACAACACCACAGATTAGTCCAAGTGTAAGCGGGAACAAGTTCTATAAAATAGATTTAGGAGTTAGAAAGACTGAATCTGACGATATTAAAGTGAGCTTGTACCTACTAGAATGCGATGACCCTAAAAGTAAGGATCATTGTACAAAGAGTCCATTAAACGAAAGCATTGGGCTTTCTTATGCTGTAAAAGACGGTTATACAGGTGAATTATTAGAAAATAAATCAGTCACTACAAGTGAGCCTCAGTATATTATTAAAACCAAGCGCAATTATCCTGAATGCCTTAGCGTAACTATCAGTAACAGCAAAAACCTTTCGATACAATCGCAAAATATAACTTTTAATGAATCGCGGGTAGTTGGTTGTTAAGTTTTACTGTAGTTTTTCTAGGCCACTTGGAGAACAATCAACATTTAAGAAAGCAGCCGGTTTTTTCTTGATGACTTTAAATTCATTATGCAATACACAACCGTAGCTGGTTGTATTGTTGCTATTATCAATGTCATCATAGACCAAGTAACCAACTGCATTATTTCCTATGGTTTTTGCGACAAGGTAGTGTTTATTTCCTTTTTTTACACATTCTTTAAATAACACCTTCCGCCAGTTGGTACTAAATCCAACACCATTGATATAAACAGTTCCGTTATCGCTCGACACGTCATTATTAAAACATTTTCCGGAAGTGCTAGAGCCTAAATCGACTCTATCAGAGCTGCTTTCAGTCTGTGCTTTTTCTGCTGACTTAGAGAATATAGACGGGTCATCTTTATCCTGAAAAAAATAAGCAGTAGTCACCACGGCAACAAATAAAAAAAGGTATTTGAAGTCAAAATCAAATATATCGTTAGCTGATGACATACCTGGAATCTTTAAGGTTTAGAAAATAATTGCCTTTGTTTCTTTCTCAATAGCCTTAAGATAGACTAAGGCAAACTCAACATCACTAAAGCTTCTGTCTGATGTATTAAAGCTCTCTATGATGGCCGACAGCCGGGAACTTAGCAAATTTAAGAGGCTGTGTTGCTCAGTAGAGTAGCATTTTCCCTGTTTTTTCAACTCGATTAGTCCATTTACATAGACTATCTTCGACTTGAGCTTTTCAAAGCTTGTGCTGTCAGACATTTTGAGATCTCCAAACAGTAAAAATAAAAAACAAGCCGGTGACACCCAGCTTTTATTTTTCACCCATAAAAGTCGCTACCAACCTTAGAACATCCTGAATGAAATCAGGTAGGCAATAATTGCTAAAAAGAGTGTTGACTTTTCCCAGAAACACTTACAATGTAAGTGAGCGTCTTACATGATAACTCAAAGTCACTTATAATGTAAGTGACTGTCTTACATCTTAACCACACGCGGTATGAAAACTATGACGACTACACAATTTTCTATGAGGATTTCAGACGACCTAAAAAAGAGCCTGGAAACCATCAGTAAAATTTCTCATCGTTCACAATCACAAATCGCAACCAAAGCAATCGCGGAATATGTTGCAAGGAACGAATGGAAACTTAAAGCTATTCAGGAAGCGAAGAAAGAAGCTGATAAAGGAGTTTTTGTTTCCCAAGAATCTGTCATTGATTGGCTTGACTCATGGGGTAGTGAAAATGAACTACAAGCACCTGAAGCCGATATTTTTCCTAATTCGTAAATATGAGAGTAGTTTTAACACCGTCGGCCAAAGAAGACTTAAAAGAAATCAGGCAATACATTTCTAAGGAAAGCCCACAAGGAGCAAAAACGGTAGCTGAAAAAATCAAAAAATCTTTACTGTTACTAGCCGAGCAACCGCATATCGGACATATGACCGATGATGATGAAGTCCTTGAATGGCATATACCAGGACTATCCTATACTTTACCTTATAGAATCATTAATAACGAAGTTCAAATACTTCGTGTTTTTCACGAATCACAGAACAAGAGTTTGATGTTGTCGAAAAATTCACACAACTGAAGAATTCGAAGCATCCCCAAATAAAAACAGCATCGAAATATAATTTGAGTCTCGAAATTATCAATTTTCAGGCTCAATTTTTTCGCTATCTTTAATGGTGATAATTCATATTATCGCTATTAGATTTGACAGAAAATAAGAAATCACTAATATAATTTTAACAACCGTATAATTATTGATTAATCACCATACACATGACTGACTTAGTTAGCCTAAATAAGATTGTCAGCAATGACGAACTTTTGATGATCGATGTCATTGAGAACTTTACTCAACTGAAGAACTCGAAGCACACACAAAGAAGCTACCGGAGCGACATTACCAGCTTTTTTAACACTCTGGACATCGTTTTTTTGAGGGATTTTGGACTCATCCCCTACCCTCATGTAGTTGACCAGGTACAGAGTTTTTTAAGCAAAAACACTAAAAAAGACAGCCAAACATCAAGGGTACTTAACCCTAAGACAGTGAACCGCAAAGCCTATGCCCTATCTGCATTTTTCAACTATCTGATTCATGTTTATGGATACCCAAAAAACCCGATAAAGCACTTCACTTCACTTAAAACCGAGAGAAGAAGCACGACGACAAGCCTTACCAGGGCTGAAATTATCGATTTATTGGAGTTCGCCAAGGGCGAACACCGTCTAAACGAGACAAAATTCAGGAATTACCTGATTTTGGTATTTATGTTCGGTCTTGCCCTAAGAAGGGACGAAACATCGAACCTAAAATGGAGTGATGTCAATTTCCAGCAACAGACCGTCAATGTGTACCAAAAAGGGGGTAGCTACAAGCTATTACCATTGCCTATCAGCATTGTGCTTTTGCTGGACGAATATAAGCTTAAATATGGTAATTCTTGCCCCTATATCTTCCACCCAGTAAGGAATAACAGGACTAAAGAGCTTAACAAGCCGATTAGGACAAATTACATCTTTGAGATGGTAGCAAAAATCGCTTTCCTAGTTGTTCCGGACAAAAAAATAACTCCCCATTCGTTCAGGAAGACGTTCATAGAACTAGCCTTGAACAACAAGGAAGACTTCATCAGCATCATCAATGCCACCGGCCATGCGACCGTTGAAATGGTGAAGTACTATGACACCAGGGACGCACTGAAACATAATGCTATCCACTCAGTAGCAAGGATCATCTAAACCAAAAACGCCCTTTTAAAGGGCCTTTTATCCATAAAGCTGGCTATGTGTTCCAATGTCTATGAAATCAACAAATTCATAGGTTCAATTTGGATATTCTTTAAAGACAGCTCTATAGTCACCTGTTATGTTGATGCTTCTGAAACCTTGATATTTTCAGACTAAAGAATGATTATTTAATACAGTTTCTAATGGAGTCAGCATAAAAAGAGCTATTCTTTCAATAGCTTTTTTCTTTATTTTATTATCCAGTTTAGAAAATGACTTTATATATGATTTTTTATAATCTATTTTCATACTACCATTTTTTCATTTCTGCAATAAACTCTTCTGGCGTAAAAGGTCAATAACTTGTATTTTCTGGGTCATCAATCATTTTTTGCAGTCTTATAGTAGGGTCTTTTTCATTCTTTAAAACCTGTCTTTCGAATTCTTCGGTAAATCAATTCACTGTTAGCCTTTTTCTTTTTCTAGTAAGAGCATTCTTACCTAACTCATCATAGCTTATACTTTTTCAAATGCTTTTTATAACCTCTTCTGGAACATTTCTTATTGTAAGTGTTGCCATAAAATTTTTTAAAAAATAATCCATTTCATTATACTGTTTTCTTTTATAAGTCAATAAAATTGGCTTTTATAAAAAACTAGAATTATACTTTTTTATTTTTCAAGGAAACTGATATGGCTTATATAGACACCTCAATGAAAACATCAAACGGTTCAACAAAACGAATTAAAGTTCCTTCTGAAAAAGGAGGTTCAGACCGAACTATCTATGTCAACGGTAGCAACTCCGGTTATCGTTTAGGAAACAATGATGATTTTGTTTATAAAATAAGCAGTGGTAGTAAAGTTTCAACAGCTTCTCTCGAAAATTTTGTAAAACTAATGTTGTGATTGAAATAGGAATTAGTAGGTTTTTAGTACTAAAAAGCAAATAAAGTCAACTTTATTGACTTTAACAGAAAAATAAATAACATCTAATTTCATTTTTTACCCACTTTTTCATCTTTTCCGTAATAGAGAAATATTCCTGTTTACTTCAATTTAAAAGCCGACAGGATTTGTTTCCCTATTACAAAGGAGAAGAATTGTGGGACATATCATAACTCCCAAGTTCATCGAACTTTTTAAAGATTATCCACCCTATTCCCAGGATGGAGTCAGAGATCCACTTGTTATAGCTAAACTGTTTGATATTTTCAGTCCCGCGACTTGGTTTTTAATCGAATACAACTCTAAGCATAAAGTAGCTCTCGGCTATGTTGTTGGTCTAATGCAAGACGAACTAGGTTTTATACCAATTGATGACCTGGAGAATAAATATTACCGATTTTTTAGTTGCCTGATTCCAGGCATTGAAAGAGATATATTTTTTGAAAAAAAACCACTGAGCGAGGCTTTAAGAATTCATAGAAACACAGCCTAGCAACTAACAAACCCCATTTAACCCGCTTATATAAAGCGGGTTAAACCCCTGCTTTATATAAGCTTCAATGAGGAACATTGAATGTCTTCTAAAGTAAAGCAGTACAACAAACAGACTTTCATTAGCTTGTTTAACTCAATCGCTAAACATCGTCACCGTTATGAGGTTTTCAAAGACTTTGTAACTATGTCGGCCATTGCTGTTCACAATGCTATTTGTAAGAGCGAAGAACTAGAAAAAGAGTACCTGGAGATCGTAGCTAGGTACAAAAAAGATGAAGTGGACAGCTTTTGTGAGTTGTTAGGAAATTTAGTCATATTATTGGAAGTTGAACCGGCTGATGTATTAGGTAGCTTATACATGGAGCTAGAGCTAGGAAACCTGAATAACGGCCAATTCTTCACCCCACATGATATTTCGCTTCTAATGGCAAAACTGACTTATGGGGATGTACTAAAAAAAATGGATAAACCTTTTGTAACCCTTAGCGAGCCAGCTTGTGGAGCCGGTGGAATGGTCTTGGCTTTCGTAAACGAAATGCTTAAACAAGGACTCAATCCGGCAGAAAAACTTTGTTGCCAATGTATCGACATTGACCGGCTTGCCGGCTTAATGTGCTACCTACAACTTAGTCTTTGGCATGTCCCGGCTGAAGTCGTCATCGGTAACACTCTAACAATGAAGTTTCGAGAAATCTACTACACCCCGGCATATTACTTGAACGACTGGAAAACCAGGTTAAGGCTTCGCCAGTTTACCGAAGCTGTATCAGAACTTTTTGAAGTGGCACCAGGTGAAGTAAGCGAACCAGTTGAAATACCATGCGAACCGTCAAGCGGTAATGCTGGATTTCTCTTTGATCAGCTGGAACCGATAGTAGAACAAGAACATCCAGAGCTTATACAATTCTCGGAAATAATGGAGCCTGTAACAGTAGAACCTGCTAAAACTAAAGCTTCAGAATCTGAAACAAAAACCAAAAAAAGCAAAAAGGAGAAAGATAATGGTGGTCTTCAACTAAGCCTATTCGACTTTGAGATAGACCACTAAAACAATAAAAAAAGCTGTTCCAGTCGGAACGGCCTTTTTTGTTTTAAGGCTTAACTTCTCTAATGGCTTGAGTTGTTTTTAGAACCAGGGGCCATTCAATTTTTTTTAGTTCTAAAAATGTAGAATACGATTCGTAATGCCGTTCTTTAATACCGATTTCACGGTTCAGTATTTCAATACCGCTTTTTATCTGGTCTATAGACAAGGTATCGAGTCTTGTAACGAACTTAACTTTATCTTCAAGGTTAATGCTTATACTTGTCCTTAAAAGCCCCAGGAACTCGTTTTTTAGCTCTCTAATGGTTGAGTCTTGGTTTTCTATAGAATGCTTATTAGGTAAGTATTTCTTCACATTTAGCCCTCAAAAAGAATGTAAAATTTTTATCGGATACTTAATAGTAAAGCGTCATATTGACCTTTATCAGTTGTTTGTATTCTGTTTAGTACATAAGTGGCTAGCTTCTTAATTTCAGGAATATCAACTGGTCTTATGCTCCTATCAAATATTTCTTCAAGATGAGAAAGTTCGTTGCTAATTCTAGTGGTTAAGGCGACTGAGGTTTCGTCATTAAAAAACATCGTTAGCTTTTCTGATGATTCAATGTTAGCTGGATACTTGTAAAATAGATATACTTCAAGGAACTTTCTTAAATTGTTACCAAAATTGTAAAAGCATTCATGATCTGTATTTTCTTCAGAACATTTGTATATCTGATGGAATAAATAGTTAAATTCAGTTGTATATTTTTTCAAAAATGATGGCATTTGCTTTAAAACACTTTCATTTTCATTAATTTTTTCAATGAAAAAATACTCAACATCATTTTTTGGCATGGATAGCCTTTTTAGATACTTCAAGAAATCTAAGTTATGAGTTGATATAAATAATTGCTTGTATTTGTAAGTATTTTGTTGATTTATTACCTTTATCGGTTTAGTTATAATACTTTCTATCAAGCTGAAAACAAAGAAAATATGGTTATTATCTAGGCTAGAAATTGGATCATCAATCCATATTATTAAATCTTTATTTTTTGTATCAATGTCTTCAAGCTTTGCAATAAAGTAACAAAATGCTATTAATGTACACTCCCCTTCGCTAAGATTAAAAGCAATTTCATTAGCTCTTTTTATCTGAAATCTATATCCTTTTCCCTCGTCTTGTACTGCAACCAATTTTAGGTTATCGCTTCCGAAAAAATGGTTTAGGTATTCGTTGACCTTTTCTGCTCCTTTTCTTTCGTCTTTTAGCTCATCATTTAATTTTTTTATTCTTGCTACTTTTTCACTAACATCATTTCTTATTGTAGCAACAGAATTTTCTATTGTTTTTACTTCATTAGATAGTTTTCCTATTTTAACAAGCTCTTTACTGTAGTCTATTAACGAAAGAAATTTTGCTACTTCATCTAGTCTTAAATCGTTTTTTGCTTTTGTTTTTTCTGTATTTAATGTTGTTGACTTTGAGTTATGCTCAGTTATTAATTGATTAATCTCTTTATATTCTTCGATAATCTTTTCTACATTACTTTCTAACTTGGATAATGCGATTATATTAAAAACGTCGTTTTTCTTTTTTTCTAATGCCGTTAATAGTTCATCAAGCAACAGATCATAATGTTTTAATTGATCATTTAGTGATTTCGTAGAAAGCTCAACTTTATTCTGCAATATTGAATAAAAATCTAACTTTTTCGGTTTAACTAAGTTTAGTATATTAATTTTTTCTGTCTTGATATTAGCAACTTGAGTATCAATGCCATCTCTAAGCTCTTCATACTCTTTACTAAAATGTGCATCTAACTTATCCCATAAATCAGAAGGGATACTTGAACCGCAAAAAGCACACTTCTCTTTTTTGTTTCTGTGATGAGTTATACCATTTCTTACCCACTCTTGAAGTAACGAGTCATTTAATAGTTCTTGTATTGATTTAGTAGGCTTTATTTCTTTATAAACAAGTTCTTTTGTTATTTCGTACAGTGAATCAAAAGAAAATTTATGGACTACTAGACTACTGATATTATCTTTTGCGTTTTCTTTTAACAATACCTTCTTTTCTTCTATTTCTTTTTCTGTAAAAGAAACATACGATAAAAGGTCTATTTTCTTTATGTCTTCTTTTATTTTACTGATATTGTAATTTACATCACTATATATACTGTTCGGCTTTATCTCATCATTTGCTTTTTTTCTTAACTTATCATCTAACTGATCTTTCCTAAGTTTTTCATTTTTACTTTGTTTTATAAGTTCATCAGATTTTGTTTTTAAATCAAACCTAAGACCTTTCTTGCTTTGTTCACTACCTAACAAACTTTCTAAGGATTCAATCTCCTCTTCTATTCTTACATTTTTGTCGCCTAGAACTGCAAAAGACTTAATTTCACCTTCATGGTCTGATAGCCATTTTAGGTTTTCAGACACAAAGTCTTTATTGTAGACCCTGATTGTGTAAGGACAGTTAGATAAGTTATTGCTATCGAGCAATCCTTGTTCGGTATGTTCTAATGAGAACTCACAAAATTTATACTTATCGTCTATTACTCCTTTTTCGAAACTTCTCAATATCCTTGATAAGGTTGTTTTTCCTGAGTAGTTGCGACCATAAGTAATGTTAAGCTTTTTGAATTCCAGTTTGTTACCGCCTTTATCTTTTACGGTTTTATCCCAATCAAAATCATTGAAAACAGCAAGATTTTTTATTTTTTTTATTTTTTTAATCATACAATCCCTTTAGAATTAAACCGCCCTACCCTTCTATACCGTCAATAAATGTATTAACGAAATTAAGTATTTTTTCAACGACCCTTTCAATAACCGTTTTTCTTTCACGGAGCTTTGGTTTTTCCTTCATCAAAGCAACCACATCATCCCTAATAGGTGTTCTTTCGGTGTACAGGTAATTCCCTATAACTTCCTGTAGCTTTTCAGGAATTAACCCCTCTTCCTCGCACATTTCATCAAAAGCTTTTTTCTTTTCTAAGTCCCAATAGCTTTCAAATTCTGTTTCAACATCTTCGCTACTTTCGGCTTTTATCAAACTAGAGTTAATGAAGTTTTCAATCAGTTCTTTTTTACTTCTTAGTTTCGCCTCACCGGACAACAAATCAATAATAGCTTTCTTTTTCTTTTCTTGCTCTGGTCCGCCCGAGGCTTTCAGCCCGGCCAGCAACCGCAGGATATAAGCAACATTAATTTCATCACGGTGAATAAGTTCTAATTCAAAATCCACATCTTCCAGGATTGAAACTTTTTCCTTGGAGTGGTCATTCTTAACTTTGTCGTGTAAATCTAAATATTTGCTTTTGTAGTCCTCAAAACTTTGTTCGTCCATTGCTAAATCGCTAAACTGGAAATCAGCAAAGCTAGTGAGAACATTTTTTAACCTAATCAATTCCCTAAAGGACTTAATAAACTCCAGCTCTTCATTTTCACTGGGTAAACTATCAACGCTTTTAACGGTTGGAGCTATCGCCAACAACTGAGAAAAAGCCTTATCAAATTTTTTTACATAGTCTTCGTACGGCTCAATTAAAATAATGTCTTTGGCATCCTTATTTGAAAATAAGGCTATCGCATCATCGGTAAGTTTCTTTAGGTTACGGAAACAAACAATATTACCTTGTGATTTTTGATCGTTTAAAATCCTATTTGTTCTTGAAAAAGCCTGAATTAAACCGTGGTACTTTAAATTTTTATCGACAAACAAAGTATTTAGAGTTTTGCTATCAAATCCGGTCAAAAACATATTAACGACCAAAAGAATGTCTATTTGCCTTTCTTTTACTTTTTTCGCTATATCGTTGTAATAATTATAATAAAGCTGGCTGTTTTGAGTTGAAAACTTAGTATTATAGAACTTGTTGTAATGTCCTATGTATTCGTCTAATTTATCCCTGCTATGCTGGTTTATTATCGTCCCTTCTTTTATGTCTAGGTCAGCATCAGGGATAAAACCGTTGGCATCTTTATCGTCTTCATTTGCCGTAAAACTAAAAATTGTCGCAATTCTTAAATTGTGCTGTCCGACTTCTTTTTTCGCATAAAACAGATCGTAATATTTTATTAAGGTATCGATGCTACTTACACAAAATAAAGCCGTAAATTCCCTATTATGCGTTTTTCTGTTATGGTTGGCTATGATGTAGTCGGTGATCTTTTCAAGCCTTTGTGGGCTTTCTAAAAGCTCCTTTGTATCAATGTCTTCAACTTCAATATCTATTTCATTTTTGCTACCGTCTTTATTTTTATACCTACCGATGTACTCAATTGAGAATTTCAAAACATTTTCATCTTTAATGGCATCGGTAATAACATACTTATGCAAGCAATCGTCAAACAGTTCCTTGGTCGTTCTCTTCCCGCTTTCGTTGGCAACGGCATTCTGAACAAAAATCGGGGTTCCGGTGAACCCAAACATTTGATGATTATTAAAGAACTTCTTTATTTTCTTATGGGTTTCGCCGAACTGCGAGCGGTGGCACTCATCAAAGATAAAAACTATTTTTTTATCCTGAAGCTGTTCCATTTTGGCTAAATACTGCTGTTTGCTGATAGCGGTATTGAGTTTTTGAATGGTCGTTACAATCAGCTTGGTATCGTCTGAAAATTGTTTAACTAAAGCCCTGGTATCATCGGTTCCGTCAATACTGCCTTTGGAAAAGGCATTAAATTCTTTGGTCGTTTGGTAGTCTAAGTCTTTCCTATCAACGACAAAAACTACCTTATGGACTTGCGGTAATTTCATCAAGACTTGGCTAGTCTTGAACGATGTCAGGGTTTTACCTGATCCAGTTGTATGCCAAATGTAGCCGTTTTTAGTGCTATTTTTAACCCTATCAATAATGGCTTCAGTCGCGTAGTACTGGTATGGGCGAAGCACCATTAACACCTTTTCTGTCTCGTTTAGCACCGTGTACTTAACAATCATTTTGGCAATATGGCACGGCTCCAGGAAGTCTTTAGTGAATTCCTCTAGTTGGCTGATTAGGTTGTTTTCGTTATCAGCCCAATAAAACGTTTGCTTAAATGACTGATGACGGTTGTTCGCGTAATATTTAGTATTAACACCGTTACTAATAACGAAAATTTGAAGATACTGAAACAACCCATGCGAAGAACCGAATGAGTGTCTTTGATAGCGGTTGATTTGGTTGAAAGCCTCTTTGAGTTCAAGCCCCCTTCTTTTCAGCTCAATTTGTACGAGCGGAAGACCGTTTATAAGAATCGTTACATCGTAGCGATTTTTATAACTCCCCTCCATTGCGACCTGATGAGTGACTTGAAATTGATTTTTGCACCAATGTTCTTGATCTATGAACTCTATGTAAGCCTTGTCGCCGTTATCTCTTTCAAAAGTCATCTTATCCCTAAGAATACCAGCTTTTTCAAACACATTTCCTTTGTTTAAATGATTCAGAATTTTGCTAAATTCTTTCTCTGAAAAGGTAGTTTTGTTATGTATTTCTAGTTGAGATTTTAAATTAGCTAATAAATCGGCTTCATTTTTTATCGTAACTGGCTTATGTCCTAGTGAATCAAGTTGTTTGATTAAGTTTGATTCTAAAACTTGTTCAGGTTGTGTGCTCATCCATTGCCTTTTAAGAAGTAAATTTAATTTTTAAAATAACTTATTTATTTCAATAAATATCTTTTCAAAATTATCTAATGTTTTACTTGAAAAATAACTTTTATCTACTCCTAATTGATTCAATTTATTTGCTGGTCTGTAATGATTGAACCTATCCTTTCCTATTACTTTATTTATTTGTTTTAGTATTGTATCAATGCTCGTATCAAGTTCGGAACTGCTAATGCTCTGATAGTCACCATCAAATGACAAATTAAAAAGTTTTAAATATTCTTCCTTTTCAAAAAGATCTTCTATATCAGCAATAGATTTACCGTTATTTGTGAACTCATTAAAAAAGCGTATGTTTTTTTCTTTGATTATTTTACATTTTACTAAATCATCAACTTTTTGCTTTCCCTTTTGATCAATAAAAGTATCGAGTAAACAAACTACATTTAACTTAGAACCACGTAGTAACGAAATAAATGTAGTTACTTTATCTAAACCACCGACAGGAACAATGGTAATTGTATCTTTTAAAAAAGTTCTTTTTTCAGATTCTAAAATACTCGAAAGGACTGTCAAATAAATTAAATCTGCTGGCCCTTCAACAAGTAAATTATTTTTTGAAACGAAAAGATTTTGAGCAATATCATATCCTAGTGCGGCCTGAAGGGGAAACAATGTATTGGGGTCTTTCTCTTGAATTGAATCCGAAATAACAGTGCCTTCATCGGTTTCAAAACAAGTCCTTACTCTATTAAGGTGCTCTGTTTCCACCATAAATGGTGAATGGGTTGTATAGATAATTTGATATTTTTTTGAAAGCTCATTAAAGAAACGAAGCAAATCAGCCTGTGCAGAGGCATGAAGATTTAATCCCGGTTCATCAAGAAGTAAAACATAATCTGAATTTTTATCGGCTTGTATTTTACTAAACCAAATAATAAAAGAGAAAAACCAATTAAACCCTTTACTTCTTCTGTCTAATGGTAGTGTAATTCCATGAAGATTACTTTTTACTCTAATATCAAGTACCTTTTCAATCTGTCCTTGTGGATTAGTTATATTCTGAATTTTAAACTCTATACCAAGATTTTTATTAGTTGACCAGTACTTAAAAATTTCTTTTGTTATTTTATTTGAAGATGCCTCTAAAAGAGCAATATATTTTTCATAATCATTATCTGTTGCATTTAATATATCTTCTGGCTTTATTCTTGCTAACTCAAAAAGTGCCTTTGATGTTTTATCCTTTTCATTTGTTGGTGGTCTAGTAATAAGTTCATTTATGTTTATTTTTCCAGGTAACGGGTAATAATCATCAAAATACCAGAACTTTGGCATTTTTGGTTTAATTGTACTTATTACAATATAACCTAAAAGGTTATTGCCCCAATTAGAAGAACCATCAATTACTTTTTTTATAACCGTCTTGAATAAAACTAAGTCTATATCTGAGTCATTACCAACAACATCGTTAATTTCAGACAAAGACGTGGTATTTTTTATTAATTCTTTTGTTTCATCAGATAAAGAATATTTTTCAACTTGTAATTCTAAATAAATATTTTGATTTGCAGATAATCCACTAATCGTATTTGTTTCTGATTTATAGTGACAAGTGTAGGTAAATGTATTAGCTGTAAAAACATCTTTACCAAATTCGTCTTCTATTTGTTTCAATAATTCAGATGAAATTTCATATTTGCATTCAATAATATCACAATCTTCATCATCTTCTTGAAAGTCAATTAAATCATTTCTTGGATAGTCGTTCGTAATATCGAATTTAAAGTCTGGATCAGATATGAAATAATTAGTTTTTGCAATTGCAGATAAAAAAGATGTTTTTCCCGCTTCATTCATACCTACAATTGTTGTTATTTCAGAATCAATAGCAACTGTTTGTGGGTTCTGAATACATTTGTATTTATCAATAGTTACTTGCGTTAGTTTTATCATTATATTCTTGTTTAAAATTAAATAGTTAAATAAACATTTTTTGAAGCAATCCATTTTTAAACTGCTTAGTTCCGTCTAGTTGTTTTGTTACATGGTTTATTTTATTGTCTATTTCAGTTAGGAAGTTAGCTATTTTGGTTTGTTCTTCAAAACAAGGAAGTTTTTCTTCAATATTTAAAAAATCTGACTCATGAATTCTCCATTGCCCATATACAACACCTTGTCTATATTTAAGCATTTTATTTATAAATTTTTTACTAACCAATAAACTACCAATAAATTTACAGTTACACAATTCTTTTATTTTAAATATACTATAAACAGGGGAAATAGTTGCAGAACCATAATTATTTAAACCTATAGAGCCTGTTTCCAAATTATTAGAGCTATAAATAAAATCCCCATATTCAGTTTGTTTATATTTCTTATTCTCTTCATCATTAACTAAGAATTCCCTATTGTATCTATCTCCTTTGTGAGTTACACCTTTATATGCAACAAAAGCCATCAAAGGATACTTATCATTTTTAGGAATTTTTATATTTCTCTCAATCAAAAAACTACTTATATTCTTCTCTTCCCAATCAGGATAATCCTCACCATTATCATCCTTAAAACGAAGCTCCTGACTAAAAATTTTTTGCATAGCTCCTTTTTTATAACTTTCCAAAAGCTGTTTTTTCTTTGTAAGCTGTTCTATTCTTTTGTCTACTTGTGAAAGGAAGTCAGAGATTTGTTGTTGTTCTTTCCTATGTGGATAATAAAATGGTGTACTGGAAACATAATCCCAATCAGCTCTAGGCATCTTAGAACCTGAAGAAACATTAGAAATATAATTAAATTTACTTGTCTGTATTAAATAATACAAATAATCATTAATTAATTTTATACCAAGTAAAACCCATATTTCTGATGAACAAACTCCGTCAAAATCAGCTTTTAAGTATTTTTTCAAATATGGTCTTAATTTTCCAAAAAGAATATCTCCTTTTTGAAATTTATTTTTTATACTTTTAACTTCCTTTGAATCAAATATTTCAAGCAAAATACCGGTTTCTTGACTTAAACTTTCCAACTCTACACATTTATATGATTGTATTTCTTTATCTGGATCATACTTTGAACTAGATTTTTTAACCAAATCAACTAATTCATCAACTTCCCACTGTCCACTAAACCCAGGAAACCTTAAAGCAGGTACTTTTTTTACTTTATCCATAATTAAAAAGGTGTTGAAATATTAAGCTGTTTGCAGAATTCCGCAATATTTGAATCTGTTATTTTTATTTCATCTTCCAGCGATACCAAATCACTAGCTATCGCTTCCAGGTCAATAGCTTCTTCCTCTTCAAAGGTATCTACATAACGAGGGATATTCAAGTTGTAATCGTTGTCTTTTATTTCTTGTAAAGAGGCTAAATGGCTATATTTTTCTTCTTCGGTTCTTGCCTTGTAAGTCTCAACGATTTTTTCTATATGTTCCGGTCTTAAATAGTTTTGGTTAAATATTTTTTCAAAACCTTGGCTTGCGTCAATAAACAGAACATCTTCGTTATGTTCCCTGCATTTTTTAAAGACTAAAATACAAGTCGGTATTGAAGTTCCATAAAAAATATTAGCCGGTAGACCGATCACGGCATCAAGGTAGTTTCTATCTTCAATCAGATATTGCCTGATACGGCCTTCTGAACTCCCCCTAAAAAGCACCCCATGAGGCAACACAATTGCCATTTGCCCGTTATCGGCAAGATGATGAATCATGTGTTGCACAAAGGCAAAATCAGCCTTTGTTTTCGGTGCTAGGCTTCCGTATTGACTAAAACGGTCATCACTCATAAACAAAGGGCTAGCACTCCAATGAGCCGAAAACGGCGGATTAGCTACTATAGCCTCAAACCTTTCGTTTATGTGTTGTGGGTGTTCTAAGGTGTCTTCTTGCTTGATGTCGAATTTTTGGTAATGAACCCCGTGCAAAATCATGTTCATACGGGCTAAGTTGTAGGTTGTGCGGTTTAGTTCTTGCCCGTAGAAATTTGAAACGTCCTCAACTTCCCTTTTGACACGAAGCAACAATGACCCAGAACCGCAAGTTGGATCATAAACCGATTTTAAGCGGGTTTTACCGACCGTAACCAGTTTGGCTAACACGGTTGATACTTGTTGTGGTGTGTAGAACTCACCGGCCTTTTTACCGGCTCCACTGGCAAACTGTCCGATCAGGTATTCATAGGCATCACCTAAAACATCGGACTTTGGATCATCCAGGTTAAAGCTAATTTTATCTAAATGAGCAAGTACCTTAGCGATAAGAGTATTTTTATCTTTTTCGGTTCTTCCAAGCTTGGTAGATGTTAAATCCAGGTCTTCAAACAGATTATCAAAATCATCTTCACTCGCCGTTCCCATTGTGCTTTGTTCGATGTTTTTTAGAATTTTCCCCAGCTCTTCAAGGATAAAATTACTTTGATCTTCATCCTTGCTGTCCGAATTACCCTTTTTAGCAATCTCGCTGAACAATTCAGAAGGCTTTAAAAAATAACCCAGGCTTTCAATTGAGGCATCCTTGATAGCTTCAAGGTATTCTTGCCCGTCCTTAGTTACTTCTACAATTTCATCGTATTTTATACCGTCTTCTTTAAGCTCGTTGTTTGCGAAGATAAACATCTTTTCAGAAAGATATTTATAGAAAATGAATCCCAAGATGTAATCACGGAACTCATCAGCATCCATTTTTCCCCTAAGAGTATTAGCAATATTCCAAAGCTGTTGCTCAAGCAATTTTTTTTGTTCTTCCGACATGAATCCCTTTAATTAAATAATAAATAAACATATAAATAACATACACTAGTTATATATAAAATATATAATAATCAAGTGATTTTTGTTTTTTAAAGCCGTGCTTGTTATAGAATCTTCTCAATAAAACATTAGATTTCTCGTACTTGATAGCTTACTAAACCATAAAGTGACGAATGATCGAACATTAAAAAATAAAAAACATATAAAATTCATTACGTTACAGCAAACGCCAAAGACGAAAAAATTCATAATTCTCGTCTTAAGTAAAATGGCTTTAACATTAGATTTCTCGTCTTTGGCTCCTATTTCAAGCTTACCGACCTACTGCCCAGGCGAACAAATAACATTAAAAGCTGATAGTTGAGCCACTAAATCAAAGATGAAAAAGCCTCAAAATCACCTTCTAAACAAACTGGCTTAAGCATTAGATTTCTCGTCTTTGGCTATTAAACAAGTACTAAACCAGGATAAAAAATCATATAAAGGAAGTGATAGCTATAAAATATTACCTATTTATCATATACTTATAACATCCTATCAAAACAAGAAGAGCCTTTTTACCTCGCCTTTAGTAAGCATTAGATTTCTCGTCTTTAGCTTTCAGCACTTACAAACCCAGCTTCCTTCATCTTCTCACCTATATAAGCGTCCCTTCTTTGCTCAAACCCTTCAATCTGCTTAATAACCCACATTCCGGCAACCGGACTACTTAATCCCCTCTTTTTCAGCAAATTTACCGAGTAGCTATCAAGCTTGATTTCTTCTAGGATTTGGTTTTTCAGTGCTTCTTGTTCAGACTCACTTAGCGAGTTCAAAAATTTTTCCTTCTCTGTCCTGCTGAACTCCAACGAAAGCTTTGATCTCAGGTCTTCCCTCTTCGCTTCTAACTGTTTTTCCCTTCTCGTTTGTTCTTCCTTCTTTTTACTATCCAGTTCAAACAGTGATGTCGTGCTTGCGTAGTCTTTGTTGATAGCATCGACCAAGTAACCGGTAAAATTTTTGTTTACATTACCGTTTTTATGTTCTTTTTTTGTATACTCGATGTTTCTTTCAATCCTATCTTCGCTAAAATCTTTAACTATTTTTAAAGCTATCTTTTTGCTGACTTTGTACTCGCCAAATAAAACTTTAAAAATATCTAACTCTTCAAGCAAAGATGGCTTCTCTACTTCCTGAATGTCATCTTGTCCAGGTGAATCAATTAAGTTACCGTCTTCAATATCACCTAGATTCCTGGAATTTCTGTAAATAATAAATCTAAGCTTTACTATCTTTTTTCCTTCTTTTATTTCTTCAATTTCGAAGAAAATATCTGTTTTTTCTTGAAGTTCTTTTTGAGCTACAAAGATAACAAATCTTTTAAAATCATTTATTTTGCTATATTTCTTTTCATCTATCTTTAAGATTTTTCTAAGTTCTTCTAACCCTAAAACTCTTTCGCCCCTGAATTGGAACTGCTTAAGTAACTCATAGATCCTGATTGCATAAGCACTCTTCAGCCGTGCTATGTTTGAAAAGTAATACTGTGTGTAATTCCTTTCAAGATTCAAGATTAAAGGCTTCAAATCTTTATGGATTTTAAATTGAACAGTTCCTTTTGAGTCATAGTCCACATCAGTGAAAAATGCCTTTTGTTGCTCAGCAACCCCCTCCCCTTTTATAACAACTGGTCTGATCAGCCCCTTGGTAGCATTTTTTAAGTGAGTGTAATTTGTGTCGGCTAGGTCGAAATCTTCTAAGAGTTTTTTGACCGAAAATGAGTAGTATTCTTCTGTTGGGTTATCCCTGATAGATACAACTATTTTTGCAAATAGTTTTAGTTGCATTAGATTAAAATCTACAGGCATTTCAATTAGTTCATTTGCCTTAACAACTAACTCTTTTGGTTGTTTCATATTTTAAAAGGTTAAAATTACGTACTTTCTTCAAAAGTATAAATTTTAAAGACGAATTGTCAAATTTTTCCTCGTCTTTAGGATTCAAAAGCATTAGATTTCTCGTAATAAAGCATTACATTTCTCGTTTTAAGCATTAGATTTCTCGTCTTTAGAACTAAAAAGCATTAGATTTCTCGTCTTTAGCATTAGATTTCTCGTCTTTACTCCTTCGAAAGCCTTACTGGATGCGGGCTACAGAAATACGTAAAATATTAAATATGTTGTTTAAAATAAGAAAGCAACAACAAAGGGAAAAATTCTTGTTGTTGTTTTTTTTTTTGGAAAATTTCAGATTTGAGCCTTTGGCTCCATCGATTCAAAAGATAGATAAAAAAGAATGTTGTTAACGTTGTTTTTTTGCGTTTTAAGGAGTTATTTCTTTTTTTCTGTAGGTAGTAGTATCAAAACTCTTTTTCAAGCTCTACAGTAAAATTTTAAGCCATAGACGACGAATTAAAAGTTCCGCCGGGCCAAAAAATTTATACCGAACAAATAATATATAATAACCATATAATTATTATATGGTTTATAGACGAATTCTATATGCTTATAACTCCAGATATGAATAGGATTGAGACAACCAGCAATAACCCAAACAGAATTGCGAAAACCAGCATGTAAGATTTGATTGAGTAGAACCTGCTCATCCATTGTTCTTTTTCACCGTTCGCCTTTTCGTACTTCTCAATCCACTCCTTTTTCTCCTTTTCGGCTTCAACTTTCATCAAGCCATACTTTTGAACCTGATCCTCCTTGACCTTGATAACCTTATCTTTCTGCTCGATACTCTCCAGTAATTCCCTTTCTTTGTTTTCAAACTGTTTTTGAACAGTTTCGAGCTTGTCAGATAGCGACTTTATGTCTTGTTCGGTCTTACTGTTTGGTTCCTGTTTGTAAACAGTTTCAAACGGTTTGGATACTGTTTGAACACTACCGCCCTCCCCTGTTTGCCCGGTACTTCCGAATCTTTCAATCGCTTTACTAAGTCAAAAATCTTTATAAAAAATAAAAATCTCTAAATCATTATCGTTAAAGACTCTTTTGTTTTTTATGAATTCGTTTGAGAAAGGTAAACTGTTTTTCAACACTTCATAAACTGTATTTTTACTAATTCCCTTTTCTCAAAGTTCCTTTATTGTGTATTGCATAGCTATTTTTAGTTATGTATAAAAATGTTGATCATAAACAGTTTGCAAACTGTTTAGACTGTTTCGAAACTGTTTTTAAAACAGTCAGTAAACTGTTTCAATACTGTTTTTATATTGATTTTTTATCAAAAATCAAATTTTTAAGCTTTTTCTTGTTCGTTTAGCTTTTCTTTTATCGCTTGGCAAATCCAGGCCGACCGGCTCAAACCAATCCCGCTGGCTTCAATATGTTCATCAAGTTCTTTAAGGAGTGGGGCAGGGATCACAAGCGGAACTTGGCTTTTTTTAGGCTTGGTTTTCTTTGCAACTTCGCCTTCAGCTAAATTACTCCCGGCATGTTCAATGAAGTCGGTAGCTGATTTTGTGCTTGTTGGCTTCTTTCTGACTGTTTTTTTTAACATATATTTACCACCTATAAACTAAATAAAAACTGTTTAAAAACAGTTTAATAATTAAATAATAACCATATAACAATTATTTAACTTGTTTGAATTCTTCGCCAAAAACAACTTCATACAGTTTTGCTATTTCTTCAATTGCTTTTTGGTCTTTCGGTTTGAACTCTACGATTCCAAGCCCCTGGCTTGAAGCATTCCGGAAAACCTTACGGTTTTTAATAGGGCAGTCGATGTAAGTTATTTCCGGATAGTCGTCTTTGAGAATTTCAGCTGTTTCTTCGTTTTGAGTCCCGGCAGTGTCAGCACGATTAAGGAAACAATAGGCGATTAAGTTTGTGTTTATTGCTTTTACTTCTTCGACTAGGTGATTGACTGATTCAACAACCCAGGTATCAAAGGAAGAAGGGAAGACCGGTACCAGGAAAACATCGGCGACCGTCAAAGATGCTCTTTGCGAAATCGAATCTTGCCCACCCACATCAATGATGATGTCTTGGAATTTATCAGATAGAGCAGGAACCTCTTTTGCAATAGCTTTACCGTTCAGCTTTATCGAGGTGTAGTGCTTGCTTTCAAGGACTTCATCCCGAATAGCGGAAAAGTCTGAAGCATTGCCGTTATCAACACTATCAGCATCGACCAGGAGAACATCACGACCGGCCAAGCCCCGCATGATTGCTATATTAATGGCAGTGGTTGTTTTACCCCCACCGCCTTTGATACCGCCACAGATAATGATCATATTTAACACTCATCTAGTAGTTATATGGTTTTTGTATGTTTAGCAAGTATAAAGCAGTTGGTTTATATATAGCAACTATGCAACGCTTGCGGGTGAAAAATAAAAAATGGGTGATTAGACTATTAGTGGTCGGTGGAGCCGAAAGAGGGCAGGGGAGGGCGATGACGGAATTTACTCACCCATTTTTTATAAAAGTTTGTAATAATCCGGAAAAGTAATTATATTTATATCGTAATACTGTAATTACGTAATTACAGTATTACGATATTACACAATTCAAAAGGGGGTGATAGGATGGCGAGAAATACAGAATTAACACAAGAACAAGTTAACAATGTTGCTGATGAGCTTAACAGCAAAGGAACTAAACCCAGCCCGAACAATGTAAGGGAGGTGTTAGGTTCAGGGAGCTTTTCAACTATTAAGCAAATGCTTGATGTTTGGAAAGAGAAGCTGAAGGAAGAAGAAAGTGTTTTTGTACCGGAAACACCTGAGTTTGCATACCACCACGTTGATAAGCTCCATAAAGAGCTTTATTTGCACAATAGAAGGTTGCTGGATAGCGAACGGCAACAACTCCAATTAACCCGGCAGGAACTCGAAGCTGAGAAGTCAGAGATGATGGCCGAGATTAACAAACTTGAAGATTCAATTATTGCTTTGAAAGGGGAAGTTGATAAAAAGGACGGCGAACTGAACCATACCAAAGCTGACCTGGAGAAAACACAATCTAAGCTTGATGACCTTACCGGTCAATTCAATGCTCAGAAAGTTGAAATTGCCACTTTAACCGAAAGGGAGAAGCAACAAACACGTCATCTTAATGAAAAAGATGCTCTGTTAAATGAAAGGGAACTTGCGTTGAAGCAGGCTGAATTGATCAAGCAAGAACTTGAATCCGATAAGGCAGGAATGAAAATTGAGATTAACAACCTTGAAGAATCAATTGCCGGGGTAAAAAGGGACTGTGATAAAAAAGATGTTGAACTTAACCTTACTAAAACCGACCTGGAGAAAACACAATCTAAGCTTGGCGACCTTACAGGTCAGTTCAATGCTCAAAAAGTTGAAATTGCCACTTTAACCGAAAGGGAAAAGCAACAAGCACTTCATCTAAATGAAAAGGAGGCTATGTTAAATGAAAGGGAACTTGCGTTGAAGCAGGCTGAAAAGATTGAAGAGTCTTTGAATAAACAGATTAAAGAGCTTTCAAAAAAGTTACCTAAATAAATACAAAGCATATAACAACCAACCGTTAGTTATATGCTTTTTGTATAATAAGTAACCTATTGTTAAGCTATAATTATCTAATTAAAATTTTCTGTAGCTTCAAGAAGTGACCGGACTTGTTTAGTCATCTGAACCAAACCAAGGTCGTGTTCAATTAACCACTTATCCCGAACTGCAATAGCGTCTGATCCTTGAATAGGGGAGTTTTTGTTTTGAATAGCTTGGATGAGTGTTTGTGCTGTTGGTAAATCTATCTTGATCATTTGGATTCTCAAAAAGTGTTTAAGAGTCCCCAAGGTATTGTCACGACTTAGCTAATGCTAAAAAATATATAACAAGCATACATATATTATATGATTATCATATATATTTTAAAAAGGGATATTTTTTATCCACAGAATCTGTTGATAAGTCTGTGACCATCATTTGAGTAGACCGCCTAACTACTCGTCATTGTTACAGTTTGCTTAAACTGACCAAAACTTATCCAGTTGTTTAGTTTATCTGTTGAAAAAGCGGGATCAATTAAGAAAACTATAAGCATCTATTAATTAAATAAATAGCATATACTTATTATATGGTTTTTTATTTGCAAAAATTTCAAAATCCATAAAATAGACTTGTTTAATTAATAATTTCAAACCTTATGGATTGACAGAAAAAACAAGCGTTCACTCTGGTGGAGCTTATCGTAGTGATTACGATTTTAGCGATTTTAGGAACAGTAGCGTTTATCTCCCTTCAATGATATTCAGCCAGTGCCAGGGATAGTACGAGAATCAGTGATATGTGATCAATGAAATCAGTATTAGAACTGTTCAAGCTGGAAGCCGGTAAATATCCGTTACCGAACGATGAAACAGTTATCACCTATTCAGGTGCAATAGCCTGGACACAAGGAAGCTTTTGAAAAACAGTGTATAGCAATGTAGGGAAACTGGATAAAATCCCAACAGACCCGCTAAGCGATAAAAAATACGCGTACTCGACAACAAGTACCAGGCAAGAAATGCAACTGGCCGGAATCATGGAGGGAGATGATATAGCGTTAAGCGGTATGAATTCAGCCAACGCTTGAACAAAAACAGCTATATTGAAAGTGACAGGAAATTTCAACGGGAAAGTTCTTAAAGTAAGTACCTGATCAACCAACTATATTTTAGCGGTTCCAGGTTTGATGTCATCAAGTGGAACAAGCCTAGAAAACATCGTTGCAAATAATTCGCTAGCTTACAACGGTTACAAAAACCTACCTTTCCAATTTGATTGAGGATCTTACACTGTGACAGGAGAAGTAGGATTAAACCTAGTCAATAGCTCGAAACTGGTAGTATTCAGTGGTGATTTGAACCTACTATCAAAAACCGATGCATCAGGACAAACAGCAAGAAGTGAGCTTATAAGCAACTTGCAAAATGCCTATAGAGGAACTGTGATAGCAAATGTAAAAGAAATAAATGAAATTATCTTAGCTTGATGAACATCAACGGAGAAGTTAGCAACTTCAATAGTCAATCATGATTTATGACTATCTATATTAGCTTGAAGTGAAAATCCAACTGGATGGACAAAATTAGATCCTAACTGTGATATTCCGGATATAGAGATAAAAAACTGAAGTGGAGTAGTAGTTCAAACTTGGGCAGGGTGTAACTCAACACTTTGAACAGGAATTGAACGGTGAAAACAAGACAACGGTACAAACTGAACTATCTGATCTTGTTACGATTATAACGATAATAATACGGCCACTTGTACGATTTGAAGTTCTGATATGGCAAGTAATACCAAAGCAAATACTTGGTACACTGGAACCACTACCAATGGTGATCAGGAATATCCAGCGATATGGTGAAAACTCTACATTTGGGCTAATTCTTCAAGTGCTTGTCCTAGTTGACGGCATGTTCCAACAGATGCAGAGTGGGAAATACTAGAAACGACTCTAAACGGTTTAAACTGTAGAAATTCGACTAATGGCTGGCTTTGTACAGGGCTTGGATGGATATTACATAATACAAAAACAACATCAAATAATATGGCTCAAGCACTTAAAATTCCATTGGCTGGTTACCGTGATACTAACGGTGTTACTTTCCTCGATCGTGGTCGCAGTACGCACTTGTGGTCAAGTACGCCTAATGCTGGTAATGCTTATTACAGGTTCATGTATTGGCATATTTCTACAATAGCCAGAAATGCCGATAGTCAGGCCTACGGGTTCAACGTTCGTTGTTTAAAAGATTAATTCAGCGCATGCGGAAAAATTCACCTCTTCGATTATTTCTAAAAAAAGCATATAACAACTAAGTGTTTGTTATATGCTTTTTATATGCCTTAAACTTCGAATTCTTCCAGCTTTTTACCGGTTCCAAGCAGATCAACTAACCATTTAGGTTTACGGCCTTTACCAGTCCATGCTTCATCTTTGTTTGCTGGGTTTCTGTACTTAACAGTTGCAGGAGCCTTTTTAACTGGTTTTTCGGCCAGGAGTTCAGATAAAGAAAATCCAGACTCAGAAGCCAAGGTTTTGAACTTATCTAAAAGCTCTGTTCGTTCTTTTTCTTTTCTATCATCAATCGCGCGTGTTAGTTTTGCTTGAAGATCGAGCAGGTCTTTCAAAGGTGTTTTACTAAGTTCTTCAACGGTTAATTTACTTACATTACTTTCGCTCATTTCATGTCCTCTATGGTCATTTTATTAAAATCTTTATAGTTTTTGTATAAGTCGGATTTATCAAAAACCGGGATATTTTGTATATTTTCTTTAAAAAATTCCTTTGTACTTTCCCCGCCTTCATCGTTATCTAAAAACAGGTAAACTTTAGTGAAAGAGTGCTTTGTAATCTCTTCTAACGCTCTTTGTCTAAGGTTTATGGTGTTTAGAATAATCACAGAATTTTTAAAATTTGTATTGTCGTAATACGACAAAAAAGCAAGAAAATCCATGAATCCTTCAAAAATTGAAAGGCTGGTACCGTCTTGTAAATTAATCTTACTTAAGTCTTTATGATTACCGATAAAACCTTTAAAAATTGCGCTTCTCGCCTCGAAACCATCACCACTAGGGAAACCTAAAGCATAAAACGATTTTACTCTATTACAGGGCTTAAATTTGATTTGTTTCAGGTATGTTTGAGCAATGCCTAAATCAATCTTTCTTTCAGCTAAATAGCTAATCAAATCTTTGTTTGTAATCCCTGATACCGAAAGGATCTCAAAAGCATTTTTTTCTTTTTCACCCGCAAGGCTTTTTTTTGCCACTTCAAGCTTTTCAGCTTTAGCAGAACTCTTAGTGATTATCCTCGATACAGAGCTACTAACTCCAATACATCCCCTATACAAGCCGGTTTGCTCCAGGATAGCCAGGGCATCTTTAACAGTCGTGTTTTGTAGTTCACACACCAGGTCAACGATATTACCACCTTTATCTATACCGAAATCAAACCATAGATTCTTCCTTGTATCCACCTTGAAAGACGGGTGACTATCCCCGTTTCTTATAGGACTAGAGTACCAAAGTTCATTGCCTGAATGCCTGGTTTTTTGAGGCCTTATGCCTATACTATCAAGGAATTCACTGATAGAAATTTCCCTTGCTTCTTTAGCTCTCATTGCTAGAATTTAGAAAAGTAAAAATTCAGGCTCTCCGGCAATGGCTTATTCAAGTCAAAGTCAAAGCCTTTTAGTCGTTTTTTGGAATAAGGAGTTAACCTTTTAATGTGTTCTTCTGCCACGGATATAAATAATAATCCCTTAGCAATTATACATTTCGGACTAAAAAATAAAGGTAGTATTGCTCCCTACGGTCACAATCTCCACCTTGATTTTTCAGCACTACCGAAATGTCTTTGCTAAGTGCTCATCATTTGGGCAATTTTATATCTTAATTTTTTACTTATGTGAAAATTAATACAACAAGTCGAAAGACTAATGAAAGATTACCCATACGGGAGTCAATCAGAAAAGGAATCTAAGGACATTGTTATACCTGTTAAATTGTTTGATTTAGGTAGCTCTATAAACTGGCGGTTGTCAGAATACGATCCTGAATCAAAAGTTGCTTTTGGTTATGTTACAGGTTTTTACTACGATGAGTGGGGAAGTGTCTCACTTGAAGAACTAGAAAGCCTAGACCTAGCAATTGAATTTGCAGGAATAGGCAAAATAGGTGGTACTCCCAGAGTCGAATTGGATTTGTACTTTAAACCTACAAAATTTCCTGATCTTCCTTTTAATAAAGATAACTCCGGCTAGGAGTTGTCTTTATTTTACTCAAAAAAATTAAAAATCAAATTTATCTTCTAATAATTACAGATGACTACAATCAGGAAAAAACTATTAACAATAGCTAAAGAAAAATGAACAATAAAGGCTTTTGTTGCTAAAGAGGCTTTGGCAAGATCAGCTGAAGACATAAAGTACTTTTTTGGAGACCTTGCAAGGAATTGATGTGTTTGTTGAATGGTACACTCACTTATCTACTACAGCCAAACACACAAGTTCTTTAATAGATTCTACTATGAAATAGTTGATGTTGTTGAAGAATTAGTAAATAACTGATGGGAAATAGACATAGCAGGCGAAGACATAAAAAATAAATTCGCTTGGCTTTGTTTTGAAAAAGTTGCTTATGATATAGCAACCAATGAATTAGGACTTGAAATATAGTCCTTTTACTTTTTAAAAATTTAAACATGAAAAAATCAATCCATAAAATTGTAAAAGGTGATTGCCTTGAAGTGATGAAAAAAATACCTAACAACATAGTAGACTTTATATGCTCAGATTTCCCATATAACATATCAAATAATATGTGATTAACAATGAAGAAAGAAAAAGTTGTAAAAGCCGACTTCGGGGAGTGGGATAAATGGGAAAACGATGACAATTATTTAGAATTCATTTTTGAGGTTTGCCAGGAATACAAAAGAATTTTAAAACCAAACGGTAGTCTTGTGCTTTTTTTCGGTTACAAATATGCTTGATGGATAGCCTATGAACTTCAAAAATTAGGACTATTTACATATAGGCAACCAATCATTTTTGAAAAATTGAACCCATTGCCACAGATCAAGAAAAACGGTTTTAGAAGTTGTTTTGAAATGGGTGTATGGCTTGTTAATGATTGCTGAAACTATAACAAACCAAAAACGCTTAACTTCCTGGATCAACAAACAATGAAAAGCATCATGGGTTACAGAATAGGGCAGAGTGGAGAAAAATTAACAAAACACCCGACTGAAAAACCTCTTAGATTAATTGAAAACTTAGTGAAAATTTTCACTAATCCAGGTGACATTGTTCTTGATAGCTTTGCTTGATCAGGTACAACATGAATTGCCTGTTACAACAATTGAAGGCATTGCATTTCAATCGAAAAAGATAATGGATTTTTCAAGATGATTAAAAATCGTCAGGCAGATATAGAAAAAGAGCCATAGGCTCTTTTTAATCTACATTACGACAAAAAGTGATTTTTTGACGTAATGTAGATTAGCGGTATGACAAGACTAAGGGTTAAGAGACTCGCTTTTCACTTCTTAGACTTGTCCCGCACCCTTAAAAGCCAGCTTTACCCGCTCCCATTCGGGAGCCGATAAAACTGACTTTTTTCGGGCTTCAAAGAAATCCTTCCCGCCCGAAAGCTCAGGGGGGGGGCGGGGCAAATTTCTTTGCTTATTGCTCAGTTAGCCGTTTGAGTTTAATATCACCCTCGACATTGGGAGAGCTAAAAGCAAGATTGCAATTTACTATGTAAACTATCGTTCACATAGTAAATTGCATCTTGCCAAGGGCCAACCCTTGGAACCCGCTTAGGAGGGAAAGCCCCCTAAGTACCCCCTTTTATTGTTTTGACAAATATAGTCTTTTGAATAAATTTAAAGTAGCTTATTTTTTCAAATATTATTATGCAAGATAAAGAATATTATAAGCAGTACAGACAAGAGTACTCCAAACGAGTGAAGTACCTTAATGTTTCTGTGCCTTTAAAAATATACAATGAGATGCTAGAAATAGCCGAAAAAGAAGGAACAAAAGTTACCAAGCTCTTTAGAGATATGGCTATTGCCTATATGCAACAAAAAACCTTTGTTCCAAAAGAAGTGGAAGAAGAATTAAAACAATTAAGCCTTCTAATAAGAAATGTTGCCAATAATGTAAACCAAGTTGCCCACCATTCAAATGTTATGAAAGGTATGGTTAATGAAAACGATTTGTTAGCTGAAATAAAAAAGCTAGATACAATGGTTCATGACTATACCTTAAAGAAACTTAGAGCATACAATGATTATTAAATCTATGTCTCGAAAACAGGCTACATTTGGGCAATTGGTTGATTACATGGAAGATGGGAGGCAAGACACTAAGTTTACTTTAAAACATAACTTATACTCGAATAAAGCAGAAAAAATAAAAGAAGAATTCGAAGAAAACGCAAAGTTTGTAAAAAAAAGAAAAAACGGCGTTTACATGTATCATGAAGTTTTGTCGATAACTAAAAGCAAAACTTTATCAGAAGAACAGCAAAAAGAAAGGCTAAGAGAAGTAGCCTTAAACTACCTGGATAAAAGAGCAAAGAATAATTTAGCTTATGCGGTATTGCATGATGATAAAAAAGACAATCTCCATTATCATTTTTTAATCAGTTCAAATGAAGTGCAAGATATAAAGAAGCATAGGTTATCAAAAGAACAGTTCGACACAATTAAAAAAGATCTAGAAAAAATGGTATTAGAAAAATACCCGGAACTTGAACAAAAAGAACTCATCAATAAACAAGCCAAAGAAAGAATATCAAATAAAGGTGCAGAGTTAAAAAGAAGGACTGGTAAAACAAATCAAAGGGATTCTGTTAAAGACCGTTTGTTTACGGCTTTTAGTTCAACCGTAGATAAACAATCATTCTTTGATAATCTTGCTAAAGAAAACCTTGAAGTCTATGTAAGAGGTAACACTATAGGGATAGTTGATAAAGACACAGGTAGAAATCACCGCCTAAAATCTTTAGGAATGCTTGATGAATTCAATAAAATTAGCTCTATTGTAGAAGCATCCGAAAGCTACAAAAAGCAGGACGATAAAAAAGAACAGCAAGAAGATAGTGCAACTAACAGTGAAAAACCGCAAGCAAAGCAAGAAGAAAAAATACAAGAAAATATAAATGAAGAAAAGAAAAATAAAGAAGAAAAAAATTATAAATCTGAAAGATTTAAAGAGAACGTAGAAAACGAAAAAGGTTATAAATCCGATACTAAAGAAGAGCTAAACACAAAAGAAGATATTATTGAA
>Ga0208759_100146_pt1 | contig 21025 bp, 15 predicted proteins | sample LakWasM123_LOW14_2_FD_183935 | JGI IMG/M metagenome (GOLD analysis project Ga0208759, IMG submission 183935) | Freshwater sediment methanotrophic microbial communities from Lake Washington under simulated oxygen tension - Sediment Metagenome... | ecosystem: Environmental > Aquatic > Freshwater >...
AAAACCGATCAGCGACGCCATCGTTACCGACACGGCAACACCGGCTAATAGCGGGTAATTCCGCGCTAAAAACAACTGGTACATGAAGCAGAAAATAGGCATCAACAACACGGCCAGCACCCCTGCCATTTTTTTCAAGAGTTCTATTTCCTTGATTGCTTTAACCGTCGCCGGCAAACCGGTCGGCCTTATTGTCGCTTTCCCGGCGCTAAGCAGTTGATATAGCCGCTCCGCTTTTTCAATCTTTTCACGGCTTGGCGCGCGGCGAACCGACAGGTATCCATCGACCTTGCCATTTTTAAACACCGGCAATACATTCGCTTCCACCCAATAATAATCGCCTGATTTCGTCCTGTTTTTTACTATCCCCTGCCAGGGGTTAAGCGCTTTTACCGTTGTCCATAAATCTTCAAAAGCCGCCGGCGGCATGTCGGGATGACGGACGATGTTATGACTTGCGCCGATCAACTCATCGCGGGCAAAACCGCTGATACTGATAAACTCATCATTGCAATCGGTAATAATTCCTTTTAAATCGGTTCGTGTAACCAAGATCCCTCCCTTTTTCATCTGGATTTCTTGGTTAGTTACAGGCATATTGATTTTCATGAGCTATCTTCTGTTTTTTATTATTAAGGGTACTTCTATTTCACAATTTTATTGTTCCCAGGCTACAGCGTGAGAACCATCCATCGACTTCAAGTGCAACGATAACGGGTGCGTTTGCCGCGTTGTCTATCGTAGACAGCTTGAGTTGCGGATGTATCGAACCGCGCGGATTCGCCTTTACCCGATGCCTGCATGGCGACGCTTGCCCAGGGCGAAGCCGAAACAATAAGTAGTTGGGCAAAAGTTTTCCGGCATGTTAAGAAACTTATGAACACCTACTTAGGAATGAGCATGGAATACCTTAGGCAAGTTGCCGATAGTCGGAGTGCAGGCTTCGTCTGCATGCGCAAGCAAGACTTGCACTCCTCCCGTACACCGTTGTCCACTTTATTTCATGCTCAGGAAAATTTTGATGATGGGATTTTTTCCGTATCTTTTTGTTAATAAGGTAACGTTGTCGATAATGGATTGATCGACAATACAATTTCTAATATAGGGCTCGCTGCCGAAATAAATGCTATCCACTTTCATGCCCAGTTTCAGTTGCGATAAGGCAATTTCAACAATCGTGGTGGTGCGTAACGGCTTATTTCGCGCATTAAGCACCAGGCCTTTTCTCCAGCGTTCGGTAGCCACGGCGAGCAGTTTCGCTTGAGCAATCGTTTCTTTGAGTTCTTCAAGGGTCGCGCCTCTGAGCACATGCATGAAAATGTCGACAATTTCAGGATCGTAATGGCTTTCTTTCTGGATTATTAATTGACTGAGCGCAGCGTCGGCGAACATGGCTTTACCGGTCATTGAGCCTTCAAGATAGGCGATATAGTCGCTGACCACGCTGAGAATACGCGAGCCTAAGGGAATGTTGTGTTCAACCAAACCGTCAGGAAAGCCTTCGCCGTTATAATGTTCGTTTTGATGGCGGATCAAGGTAACAGCGCCTTTAAACTGGGTTAAACCGTGCAATAAAACTTCGCCGTCCACCGCATGTCCTAAAAAGCGGTATTTATCGACCATAGACAGTGAATAAAAAGGCGTTGTCAGCAATTTCTCAGGCAAACTTATCTTGCCCAGTTGTATCAGCAATCCGGCATAGAGGATATCGACCTTCTGTTCCGCGCTGATGTCGTATACGGCGGCAATCAGCAACGCTTTTTCTGCAACATACTTTGACTGTCCGTCTTTAATGCCGGGGTGCGTTTCGATAATCCGCGACAGTTTTCGGACGAAATCAATATCGAGTTTTTTTAGGCGCTCATCCGCCGGATCAAGATGCTCGGTAGCATGCTTGAACTGTTCTATATATTGCTTAACTTTTTCTTCTATTTTCATAAATTCATTTAAGAGGTTATTGTCGCCAAAAGCGTCGCAGGCACCCGCGCTCCAGCGTGGTAACGCAGCGCTTCTCCTATTTCCTGAGCTTTTCATGCCCATATTATGGCGGTTTCTTATTGAATTTACTTGTTTTGCCGAGTTCATGCCGAACAGATCGAAAACCTGATTACTTGCCCGGCGATATGGAGTTCGAAACGACACGGTTTATTTAAATCTGACTGATCTTGATGACCGGCATGCCGGTAAGCACTCTCGGCCCTGCCATCCGGCAACGGTGCGGCACTATCGCTTCCGGCTTTTTTAAAAATCTCCAACAGACTGTCGTTCATATAAATATATTCAAAATCATTATTCGCTACGATTACACCGGTATGAACGTGACCTGGCGCCTGGTTAACCTGCGCCACTTTTGCAGTATCTTCCCCGGCTTGCGCTAAATCCAAATTCACCTTCATTGAATATAAGGTGCGCTGGAAATCGCCAATCAGGTCATTCCCGGCTAAATCCTGAATATTGCCAAACCTTTTCTCTAACAACTGATAAACAATAGCGTTGGTTTTTTTTAGCATGGCCGCGACGCTTTTGATTACATTGAACGTTATCGCCAAGGCAAGCATTACTGAAACGGCAACTCCGGTTAACAGCGGATAATCCTGCGCTAAAAACAACCGGTACATTAAGTGGAAAACCGGCGCCAAGAGCACCGGCAACGCGAATACTATTAATGCCATTTTTTTCCTGACATCTATTGCTTTGATCAGATCGACCATTGCGGCTAATACGGCAGGCTTTTTTGCGCGTTTACCGGCACTAGACATCTGGTTAAGCCGCTCTTTTCCTTCATCTTTTATTAGAATCTCCCGGTTCGTCACAGGCCTATTAGTCTTCATTTACGCTTCACCTATTCACGCTGTTATTGACTCGCGTCGCATTGCTCGACTGAATTCAGGATTTGCGATTTTCGCCGCTTTAAAAAAATCCTGCCGCCTTCAGGGGATTCCAAAATCATTTCAACGCAGCCGCCCAAGATAAAGTCATAAGAGAGTATTTTAAAATTATCGCCCATACCCTGTACCCTCACATGATTGCCTATCGCCCAGATGCTACTCATACTATTTTTATCCTTGCCGTGCGTAGCGCTCGTTATCAAAATCCCGCAGACGTTTGAGCATAAAGATGAGCGCTAAACAGGAGTACGCCGCAATATTAAAAATCTTCATACTGGTCATCGTCATAAAATCCTTCCCACTCTTCACCCTCCTCGACAATCGGCTGTTGTAATTCCGGCTTAGTTGCTGCCGGACTGTTGCTCGCCGCATTAGCGAATAAGAATGTAGTCTTGTTGGACGCCGATACTGAATGGTCATTTGAAGTCATTGAGTTACCTATAATTTAAAATCAACAATATCCGACAGCTATTACTTCTGTACTTCTGTTCTTGTCCTGAGGTTCTGCTGCCGCTACGCCTTGCCAAAGCGGCCTGTTGCCGGGCCGAAAAACCGTATCTCCGGTTTAAGGTTTTCCGGCCTGACGGGCTTATTTGTCTTGCTACGCTTCATTCACTCCGTCTTGCGCCTGTTCGTTCAGCGTCATAAGCAGTTCGATAATAGGATCGTCCATGGCTAATGTTTTAACGATTTCTATGTCTTTAGTTATGCGGTCCGCGAGTTCAAGAACATACGCTTGCCCGAGCAACTGTTTTTGAGCATTGGTCACAATGCGCAAGGTCGGGCGTAACCGGTCCTGGGGATTGACGTTGACGACAACGCCAATCTCTCCGCTATTGAGCACGACAACGCATCCCGATGGATAGATGCCGAGCGCCTGAATGAATTTTTCCACCAAAGGCGCGTCGAAGATCGCTGTTCCTGAGGTATACAGGTATTTCAATGCCGCAACCGGCGTTAGCGTTTCTGTGTAAAAACGCTCTCGCGTTAGCGCCTCGTAAACGGAAGCGATCGTGACCATCCGCACCAACAAGCCGACTTCCTTGCCTTGCAATTTCTGCGGATAACCATTGCCATCCATGCGTTCATGATGGGAATGTACGATCTTTAATACGTCGACAGGAATTTCCCGCGTTTTAGCCAATACGGCGAGGCCGTATTCGGTATGCTTTTCCATAATCGCGCGCTCGGCAGGCGTTAATGGCTGCTTTTTTAACAGTATTCTGTTGGGGATTTGCACCATGCCGATGTCATGCAACAACGCTCCCAAACCCAGCACATACATTTTTTCTTTCGGAATGCCTATATGTTTGCCGAAAGCCAAGGCCAGAATACAAACATTGACCGATTTACGTGCCAATGTGTCGTTCTTGTCTTTGGATTGGATCAATCCGATCATCGATTGGCTATCTTTTACGATATTGACGATCAGTTCCTGCACGACGCCCCTGACCTTGGGATTGTCAACGCAACGCCCGAGCCGTACATCACTTAATACATCGCTTAATATCGTCTGGCTTTCTTGGTAACTTTTTCGATAGGCATTATCTTCATGGCCTTGGTTGGCGCTATCGCGCTCAACAACTGTTGCGGCGTTGTACTGCTCAGCTATTGCTTCGGCTTCCGGCCCGCTGATGACATCAACGCCTCTTTCGGTATCGATATAAACGAATTCGCAGTACTCCCGCAAAGTATTTATCTGTTTGTTGGAGGTAATCAGAAACTTTTTGCGAAAGAAAGGCATATCGATCCATTTTCGATCGGTACCGCAGATAAACATATCTTTTCGCAATTGTTTTACATTAATTTTTTTAGTCATTTTTCAATGCGTCGAAACTTGGCCTGTGTTGCAGTTATTATTTATACGATGACCGTAAGGTTGGCTTGCGGTTTGAATAGTCGACCCGCTTAATAGAGGTAGAGATGGTTCCTTTCCGACCTTACCTACAAACCGAATACACAGTTCGCAGGGTAGCGGGGGCAGAGCATGGTGAAAAGGAACCATCACTATTCCTATCGACGCATCGCTTATCAGCTGAAGTATTCAGGGCAAAAAGCCTCTGGAGAGATGGCGTCAGTCAAATATTGTTACCGCGGATTTAAAAGCCGAATATTACAAAAACCGGCTGATGACAAGCCATCAGGCAATTGGAAAACAGAAGGAGCTAATCAACCGAATTGCGCGAGCGTGGAACGGGGGTATTGGTGTTGCTGAGCCAAAGTTCATTGGCTTCATGAGGAAATTGCTTTGCCTTGACACGATGACATAGGAGTTTGTCGCCATGCGGGATTTATAATCCGGCAAAGAATCAACAATCAATGAAAATCTAACGCTGAATTATTGATGAAATGGGGAAAAGCGCGGTTGTATCAAGACTCCCGGAAATACTGATATTTCCGCGAATATAACCAAGATAGCTAGGCTACACCAAATATGCACCATCCCATTGGTACCGATTACATCCTTGTGCTGACGCTGAAAACCGAACGGGCTTACCGATTTAAAAACGACGCGTATAATTTAACAGGTATTTCCCACATAAGCAAATACCTACAAGAAGCGTAACCCTCCACTTTGGTATACCCGGAGATATACTCCGCGCGAGCACAGATACAGAAAACTTGTGGCCTATACGATTAGAACTTATCCACTGATCTCAAATCCGCCGTTCCGGCATGAATGCCGGAATCCTGAGCACCGAGGGAGATCGCTTTATTTAACTGAGCAATCCCCCTGTTTCAAGATATGTTATCAGCAGCGACTGATATATCAACTTTTCCACGTCGATAGTCCAGCCGGAAAGTTCGGATGCTTTGCTTTTGAGATCGGTTTTAAGCTGGTTATGGGACATGACGGTCGAACCCAACGATGTTTGAAGCTCACGCACCTAAATTATGTAATATACATTACTGTCATTGAAGGTATGTATCGCCTGCTTTTGAAATTTCTCACGCCATCAAGTGATTGACTTATAATAAAATTGATTATCATGGCTAAAACAAACATCAACATCAACATCAACATCAACATCAACATCAACATTTTGGGAGTATATTCATGATCACCCTCACATCAACCGACGCTCAAAGCCGTTTCGGTGAAGTTCTCGATACCGCACAGCGAGAACCGATCACTATCACTCGAAGAGGGCCGCCATCGGTTTTCATTATTTCAGCCGAAGAGTTTACAAAATATTCTGCGAGCCGAGACCGAAGAAATAGTGCCGTCGCTGTTTTTACAAATTATGTGAAGCAAACGGAAGGAAAACTAAACCCTGCCATCAATCAACTCACGGATGAAGACATGAACCAACTGGCTCATGAGCTACGATAAGAAAATTGCCATTGATATGTACACTGTTCTTCAGAGAAACAATAGGGGTTATGTTGCTAGACTTTTTATTCTATCGCTTCTTTATTTATTGCACTGCGATTTTGATTATAACGCCTGATAAATTAAATTTGACTATTTTTAGAAATTTGCTACTTTAAATACGCCCTACTTCCAGTAAAGCTTTATAAGTCGGCAAGGCTTACTCTACTACTGTCGTCGACACAAGGATGTACTTGGTACCAATGGGATGGTGCGCTAGATGTTACTGATCACACTGCATGTTCACGGAAATTTAGTATCTTTTGAGAATATTGATACAACGCTGGCTTTTCCTCATTCTTCCAAGAATTAAGCAATAAATTTCCAGCAATTCCCCTTTCTATTTGGCTGATTATCAGTCAATTTTGTAATATTCAGCTTTCAAATCCGCTGTAATAATATTTACCTGACATCGCTCCTTCTGCGTAACGAACCTTTTTTGTGTCTAAATCTTTAAAAAGCTAGGCTAATTTACGGCTAGTACTCAATCAGCATTGATATATCGGGTAAAAATCGTTTAGTCCAGCGTAAATCCGCTCATCCTTCGACAAGCCCAGGACGAACGGATTTACTTTTACCCATCAAAATAGGATTGACTAAGCATTAGTCGTCTGATGAATTCTCATTGTTTATTCTCGCACCTTTCATTCACTCCCCTCCCCCATTAGGCAATTTTATATTTTCTGGTGATGGGAAAGAGGAGAATTAAATAAAATAATTTTTAGGTACTTTTTATGAATCGAACTCCGTTTAGTTTTATTTTTTTTATTGTAATTATTTCAGCATGCTTCGTTAACTATTTATTATATGTAGGTTTAGATATGTTGGCACTCCCAGCCAATACGAATGTAACCCCATTTAAAATAGAAGCAGATGCTAAAAAAAATTCTGGTTCTTGTTTTTCTCTAGCAGGATACAAAAAAACCGACAAAGCATTTTATCAATGCATGGGGATACATGAGTTTTAGAATGAGCAATCTCATCTTTCCAACAACGGCGATTGTCCTCCCATTTCTATTGGGCTGCCTGTCACTTGCAGGTGAACGCGCAGATTTTTATGACCTGGGTTTCGCCCTTGCACTTTCGGTCATCCTGAATATCGCCATGCTGTTTTTACTGACCTATATCGATATACCGGGGCTGTTTTTAGCTAAGAAGCATAGACAAAAGACCGAAACAAAACTGCGTGAGAGCGAACAAAAATTCCGTACGCTCTACGATACGACTGGCGACACCATAATGCTGCTGGATGAGCAATGTTTTTTTGATTGTAACAGGGCTACACTTCAGCTTTTCGGCTGTGCAACACGGGAAGAATTTTGTACCAAGCATCCTGCCGACCTGTCGCCGCCGGAGCAACCCTGCGGCACGAGTTCCAAGGTGCTGGCTAATCAATACATCGCTACGGCAAACAATATTGGCTATTACTGCTTCGAATGGATACACAAGCGTGTCGATACCGGCGAAATATTTCCTGCTGAAGTACTTCTCAGCGCAATGGTATTGAATGGAAAACCGGTTATTCAAGCAACAGTTCGTGACATTACCGCTCGTAAACGGGCAGAGCAGGCACTTAGCGAGAGTGAAAAACTCTATCGCTCCCTGTTCGAAAACATGTTGAACGGATTCGCCTATTGTCAGATGATTTTCGAGCAGGGTCAGCCGCAGGATTTCATTTATCTCAACGTCAATGACGCGTTCGAGACACTGACAGGATTAAAAAACGTCGTTGGCAAAAGAGTATCTGAAGTCATTCCGGGCATACGGCAGTCGGACGCCCATTTATTCGAAATTTACGGGCGGGTGTCCTTATCCGGCAAACCAGAACGCTTTGAAATATACGTGAACGCCTTGCAGCAGTGGCTCTGGATATCCGTGTACAGCCCGAAAAAAGGTTACTTCGTGTCCTTGTTTGATGTTATCACCGAACGTAAGAAAATCGAGACAGACCTTCGCATCGCCGCCACGGTCTTTGAATCTCAAGAAGGCATGCTGGTTTCTGATGCGAATAATACCATCCTTCGAGTGAACCGCGCGTTCACCCACATCACCGGTTACAATGCAGAAGAAGTCATCGGCAAAAACCCGCGCATCCTCCAATCAGGTCGACAGGATAGCGTTTTTTATGCGGCCATGTGGCAGAGCATCCATAACACCGGCGTCTGGGAAGGCGAAATCTGGAACCGCCGCAAGAATGGCGAAATTTTTCCGGAGCATCTCACTATCACCGTAGTGAAAGACCAATACGGCAACATTATAAATTACGTTGCCACACACGTCGACATCACACTTAGCAAGGCGGCAGCAGATGAAGTCGAGCAGCTGGCATTCTACGACCCCCTAACCGGCCTGCCTAACCGGCGGCGACTTCTGGATCGGTTAAAGCAGACCCTGGTCTCAAGTCATCGTAGCGGCAAAAAATGTGCGCTGCTGTTTATTGACCTGGATAATTTCAAGACGCTAAACGACACCCTCGGCCATGACGTTGGCGACTTGTTGCTGCAACAGGTTGCCGAACGGTTGACTGCTTGTGTCCGTGAAGTCGATATCGTTGCCCGTCTAGGCGGGGATGAATTCGTGGTAATGCTGGAAGATCTGAGCGAGCAAACTACTGAAGCCGTAAGACAGACTGAAGTTGTCGGCAATAAAATTCTGACCCTGCTCAACCAGCCTTACTTACTTGCCGCACATGATTACCACAACACCCCCAGCATCGGCGCGACCTTATTCAACGGCTACGAAAAAACCGTAGATGAGCTGCTGAAACAAGCGGATATTGCGATGTATCATGCCAAGGCATCAGGCCGTAATACGTTGCGCTTCTTCGACTGGAAAATGCAAGTCAACATCACTGCCCGTGTCGCACTGGAAGCAGACTTGCATCTGGCACTGGCTGAAAACCAGTTCGAGATCTATTACCAATTACAGATTAGCTACAACAGCCAAGCCGTCGGCGCCGAAGCGCTGATCCGTTGGCACCATCCACAGCGTGGTTTGGTACCCCCTACGGATTTCATCCCGCTGGCCGAAGAAAATGGCTTGATATTGCCCATTGGCTACTGGGTATTGGAAACTGCTTGCGCCCAACTCAAAATCTGGGAAGGCAGTGAGCACACTCAGCATTTACAACTGGCCGTCAATGTCAGTGCATGCCAGTTCCATCAGCCTGACTTTGTAGCACAAGTGATTCAGATTATAACCCGTAGCGCCATCAAGCCACACCGGCTTAAGTTGGAACTCACAGAAACGCTGGTACTCGACGACATCGACGACACCATCCGTAAAATGAATGTACTCCGGGAAATGGGTGTCGGCCTTTCGATGGATGACTTTGGCACCGGCTATTCATCGCTCTCCAGTTTGAGAAAGTTACCCTTAGATCAACTCAAGATCGATCAAAGTTTTGTGCGTGATATTTTAAGAGACCCGGATAATGCCGTCATCGTGAAGACCATCATTGCCATGGCTAACAGTCTGGGCATAGAGGTTATCGCCGAGGGGGTAGAGACAGAAGCGCAGCGGGCTTTCCTGGAACAACATGATTGTCCACTCTGTCAGGGCTATTTGTTCAGTAAGCCGGTGCCCATTGAGCTGTTCGAGCAGTTGCTTAAACGTAGTTAAACGGCGGTCTAAGTGCATTTTGACTCAAACCCAACGTGATCCGATTGCATTTTACGCGCATTCCCAATCTGGAGATTAGGAATGCAGTCCGGCTTTATCGGAAATTGTCAATGTAGTTGTCGCCTCGACGGTTAAAACTTACGCTGCTTTTTTGTTTTGAATAATCACCTCCTTGGTATCATTTTTTTGTTTAGGCCTTGTCTGGGTTAAGGTGAACTGTTTGGATTCTTTGCCAATTCCGTGTATTTCCGCTCCAGCGATGGGGGTGTCGAGCACGAGCGGCCTCGTAGACGACTTTACGGTTAGCCAAAAGGTTTTCGTCTATACCTTCATGCCTTTGCGCTGGCGTAACAAAGCGGATAGCGCTGTGCCGATGTTCATGCTTCACTCGCTCCCAAGCTCCAGCTCTCATCTTTATACACAAGTCTGTTCAAGACAGGATGTAGGCCGGAATAAGCCCGCCCGGCGACAGCCAGAGTGGGTGTTTCCGTTCTTTAGCATGGGTATCTACACAAGTTATACTAAAAATTCGGCAAACGACTTAACTTGCCAAAACACCCCGCAACGCATCAATCATCGAATACATCTCTGCCAACTCGCCGGTCATACGCATCACTCAACGCCCATTTCCTTGCTCAACACATAACTCATATCGAGCACCATGCCGACATCCCCGCTACCGAGCAAGGCACACCCCGTTACCCCGCGAATGCCGGACAAATACCCATGCAACGGACGGATCAGCACCTGCTGCTGACCAATCAGCTCATCCACAGCGAGTGCCGTCCGTTGCCCATTTTTACCGACCACCACGAACAGATGCTTGAGTTCATCGTCATTACTGCCTGAATCCTGCTCCAAAGCCGTCAAGCGAGACGCTCCCGCGCCGCCTTCCGCTTGCCCGTTACGGCTCAGGAACTGGATCGGCAGCACATCATCGGCTTCCAGGCGCAACATGTAGCGCCCCCGGTCGGCCGATACCTGCATCAACTCGTCTGCGCCTGAACGCACAATACGCTGAATGGCATCGATAGGCACCACATACTGCACCTCCCCCACGCGCACCGCCATGCCTTCCAACACCACCATCGCCAACGGCATAGTCAAGAAAAAGCGCGTACCGCCGGACGGCAGATTACTCACCCGCAAGTCGCCGCCAAGATGGCGTAGCTGGCTGCGGGTAGTCGCAAGATCGACACCTCCGGCAACGGCTCCATGCGTTGCTCTACCTTCGGCATCCCTGCCGTCGTCGCCATCGCCGCTCGACACCTCACCAAAACCATCGCGCAAGGCGAGTGCAACATCAGGACGCTCCCCCGTCCAGCCCAGCTGACGACTCCGCTGCATAACCCATTGAAGATCAATGCCTTGGCCATCATCCTCCACTGTGATAGCCACATGATCCTCATGCTTGACCAACAACATTCGACAAGTCCCTCGTCCGTCCTTGCCTGCGCCTATACGGCGCTCCGGGGTTTCAATGCTCTGGCTCACACAAAAGGTCACCAGTGTACGCAGCGACGACTTGAGACTATCGATCATACTGAAGTCGAGTTCTATTTCATCGCCAACAGTCACCAGCGATACCTGACGGGCATGCTGCCGCGCTAGTCCACTGACGAACGGCGCCAAGGGTTTAAGCAACAAAGCGGCCGGACGCACACGCACAGCGAGCGCCTCTTCCTGCAAACGGTTCAGCAACGCAGTGTTTTGCGATTCGAGCTGAATGAGCTTTTCCACGCTTTCCAGCCAATTTTCCAGCGTCTCCCGCACCCCGCCGCGTGCCGCGTGCCAGTTATCCCCGGCGCCGGCCATTTTCGACTCGACAGTGCGCACCAGATCGGACTCAAACAAACGAGTCAGCAAGTGATGCACCATGGCCTGTCCGGTGACCAGTTCGCCGATAGATTCGAGCATATCGCCCGACATCGTTCCCTGCATCGCCATGGCGCGGGTAACGTCCTCCTCGGCGGAAATCACAGCCTGCTCGCCGCCGACCTTGTCGCTCGCATGATCTCCTGCCTTACGATCCACCAACGCAACTTCCACGTGCAGACACTCGCCTTTCGGGTCCAGCACGATCAACGCCTCATTGAAACCCACCTCGTCAAGGGGACTTGAGACCAGGAAATCGAATAGCGAACGGTTGCCCTCGAATACTGTCACATTACTGATAACCTGGGCAGCACCCGAACTCATCCAACTCAGAAAGTTCGCCGCCAACTCTTCATCGTTGTTGAGATCGGAACGTACAATGTAAAAATGGTGACCGTCTTCCAGACCGGACAATGCAGTCTGTACATTCTCCGGCGTCAGCACCTTGTGGAAAGCCTTCGGCAAGCCCAGGCGCGCCTCTATCTGCGAGGAAGATACCGTGCCGTTAGCGGCAAAGGTTGCCTCGGACGCTTCCTGCAACAGCTTTTCAATCTGCGCCATATCCGGCGTTTCGCCCAGTTCGGCGACATCCAGGATAATTTCAATATCGCCGATAAACGATTTGGCGATATGCAACAGCACCACATCCGGGGCCGTCTCGCCGATCTCCGCGCGCGCGAACAAATCCACTATCGACATACTCAAATGCGCCGCCGTTTCCATGCCATAGAACAAACAGGCGTGATAAACCTGGCGCATCAACTCGATCATGCGCGTACACTGCAAGCGCACATCCTCCTGACGTTTGATGCGCTCTATCACGTTACGCATATCAAGCAGGCTCTCAAACACATGATTCGCACACCAGGCGCGCAAGGTGGTTCTAGGATCGGCAGACAATCCGAAGCGATCTTCGAGCATCACCTCGGCCACTGAGGCGAGTTCCTCGTAAAGCAGGAATTCAAGGCGGGCGAAATGGGCGTTCAGGGATTCAATTCCGGTGCGGGCATCGGCGATTACCCTGTCCAGCACATCCATCACCCGCACGAAACCATGCGCTTCGGCAAGCTCCCGCACCTCTCCCGCCGCAGCCACAATAGCCTCCAGCGACAGCTCTTTGTCTGCTGATAGATGATTGCCCAGTTGCGACAATCTACCGAGAGGCTGTTCCAGCGCATCGAAAAAACGGCGCACCGGATCGTCAGAAGCAATGGCTTCACTGCTAAGGTTAGGTTTCTGTGCAGCAAAATTCTGCTCATAAAGCGCTTGCAGGCGGGACAGCAGAGCCTCGGCCTGACCTCGTGTAGCCCCCACGATCCCCAGAAAATCCTGCAACACCAGCAGCCATTCGAGCATGCCGATCTGCTCCGCCGCATGGCACAAGCGCTCGGCTTCCTCGATAACAACATTTAACGCTCCGCTGGAATCCCCCTCCAGGACCGAGCGCATCTCATGCAACACGTCATGTGCCATACCGAAAAATATCTCGCGATATACCGGGTCATTGGCCAGAGAAGCCGTGTCCAGGGGCTCGAACACAATCGACTGCGGGGCCTCGGCAACTGCTCCCTGCGTTGCTCTCGGCAATTGCTCCATGCATTGCTCTACCTCCTCCATCCGTGGAGTCGTACCTCCTGCATCCATGCAGTCGTCGGCAACGGTTCCTGCTTTTAGGTGCTCTTCCTCCTGCATCCATGCAGTCATTACGTCACGGACGGCTGTAAATTTTTCATTCATGCGCACATTAAGATCGCCCGCCATCGCAGAGGGTGCATCCTGGTGCGTGGATACCGACGCTTCCAGCATACCGCGCAAGACATCCGTCGCCTCCAGCAGCAAATCGACGATTTCCCCGTCCAGCACTACCCCCTCATCGCGCACCAAACCGATCATATCCTCCGCCAGATGCGCCACCGATTCGATCACCGACAATCCCAGCATACGAGCATTGCCTTTATAAGTATGCATCGCGCGGAACAGACGCGCCACCGCTTCAGTATTCGACGGCTCGTCCTGCGAGCCTGTCTTGAGTAAAGCCGAAAGAATCAGCAGGCATTCTTCGACTTCATCGAGAGAGCACCCGCCTTCTTCAGCATACAAGCCCCAGACCTCATTTATATCTAACTCATCGGACATTCCACAACCCTCAGTCAATTTTGACGTTAACAGTCAAGTTTTTTGTTTTTATAATTCACCGTAGGGTACGCTACGCGTTCTTACGTTGATCGTCGTGATATTTAAAGAGACGCGCATGAAACCGCGATATGTAGGGTAAATGAATTTGCCTCTATAAATCGTTCATTAATTCTACTTTGTCAGATTTCATGGTTACACGACTCAAGGTCGTCATTCCGGCAGGGATTCACGTCAAGCTATCCTGCCTGACGCCCTTCGGGTTAATGCAAATCTGTTCCAGACAGATTTGTGCCGGAATCCAGGCTCCATGGATGGATTAGAGCTTGCCATCCATGGCACTGGATACCCGCTTCCCGGCGGGTATGACGAGCTTACGTATAATCTGACAAAGTAGAATTAAGTGACGGCACTTAACCAACGCCTTATATTTCGGACGGAGCTGCATGCACCGTCCGATTCGCTAAGACCGCCCCCTTAGCCTTTTTACCTCAGCCCCACCAATTGCCTCATCACCTGACTCAACTCACCGCCGCGCTTATCGACCAAATCGAGAGACACCGCCCCAGAAGGCTTGGTAACAATGGCATCAGCCCCCAACTCGCGCGCCTTGGCCGCATAAGGCGAACCGGAAAGCGCCACCGACGACAGAATCACAATCTTGGCCTTGCTCTTGAGCTTGGCGTAACGCAAAAATTCCAAGCCGTCCATTTCCGGCATTTCAATATCCAATAGAATCAGCGCCAGATCTTTATGATTGTCCAATTCTTCCAGCGCCTTCTTACCGTTTTCGGCAAAGGCCACTGCCTTAAATTCCGGCATCTTGGTGACGAAACCTCGAATTACCGTGCGCATCATCACCGAATCATCCACTATCAAAACCTTGTGTTCCATATTGACTCCTTATTTCTTACAGTTAAAAAATGGGTCTCGTTCACACGTAAAAGCTCCCTCTCCTGCTGGAGAGGGTTGGGGTGAGGAGAATAAAAAGTATCGTAGGTCGGGTTAGGCGCTAGCCGTAACCCGACACATTCGCGCCTTATGTCGGGTTACGCTATCGCTAACCCGACCTACCCGGCTCATTCCCACGTACTACGTCACGCCATTAAGTTAAGAGATACGCGGGTTCCCAAGCAGGAGCTTGGGAACCTGCGCGCAGAAGAGGGAGCTTTTTTCTTAACTGAATGGCAATGACTTGCTACGTGGAAACGAGAAAAAAATCATATAGCTCCGCGGGTTTGGTCATGATCCCGCACGCCGACCAACGGGAGTGCAAGTTTTGCTTGCGCTTGCAGGCGAAGCCTGCACTCCGGCTATTGGCGTGGGAACGATGCCCCCCCCTCAGCCCCATTAAAAGCCGCCGAATCCCCGCTCATCGGCATCCAAAGGCAACACCGACTTAGCCGACTTGGCGCGTGCAGGGCCTGCCGCTTTCGGAACCGAACCTTGACCAAGCTGTTCCGCCCTCACCATCGCCATGATTTGACGGATCATCTCCGGCGATATATCTTCCAATCCTGTACCGCTCGCTTGATGCTGGCGCTCGCGCAGCTTGAATCGGCTGATTTCCATGCGCATCTGGTTGGCGACATTAGTCAGTTCGCCGGAAGACGAAGCCAGCTCCTCCGCTTGCTGGCTGCCTTCCTGGGCCGCCTTGGCAACCTGGTTCATTGCCACGTTGATCTGCGACACGCCGCTCGATTGTTCGGTACTGGCCGCGGCAATCTCGGCCACCAAATCCTTGACTTTAGTGACATTACCGACAATCTGGTCGAGCGCCTCGCGGGTTTCATTGGCGATTCCCACCCCTTCCCTCACCCGCTTGGACGAATCCTCGATCAAATCGGCGGTCTCGCGCGCCGCCTTGGCGCTACGCCCCGCCAAGTTGCGCACTTCCTGCGCCACTACCGCAAAACCGCGCCCGTGCTGACCAGCGCGCGCCGCTTCTACCGCCGCGTTAAGCGCCAGCAGATTGGTCTGGAAAGCGATTTCGTCAATCACCTTGATGATCTTGGCAATATCCTGAGAAGACTGGTTGATCGCGTCCATCGCGCCGATCATGCCGGTCATCTTCACCTGTCCCTGATTAGCCGCCTGCGAGGTATCCATCACCAATTGGTTGGCGGCGTTGGCATTGTCGGTATTGGCCTTAACCTGGCTATCGGTTTCCTCCAGGCTGGAAGTCACCTCTTCCACCGAAGACGATTGCTCTTCCGAATTCGCAGCCATGTTCTGCGAAGCGGCATTCAACTGTTCGGCGGACTGGCCGATCTGCTCGACCACATCACCGATATGGTAGAAGGTAGTATTGAGGCCGACGAAAGCGCCTTCGAAAGCATCGATAATCTTGCGAAAATCACCCTGATACTTCGAACCATCCGCGCGCTTGTTCAGCTCGCCATCGACAATAGCTTGCGACAGCATGGCTGCATCGTCAGAAATCAAAGAAATATTGTTCTTCAATAACATCAGCCATTCATGGATCTGATCCTGATCCGAAGCCTTTGCCATCTGTGCAGTAAGATCACCGTTAGCGACCTTGGTGACGAAGTCAATCAGCATAGTCAACCAATCGTGAACACCATTAATGGCATCCTTCATGCGCTGGTGATCGCCGTGACACTCAATTTCAACCTTTTCGCGAAGACTGCCACCGCTAATCTGACGCAGAATGCGGTTGCCTTCATTGATGGGGATCAGGATTTCATCAAGCATCTGGTTGACGCCGCCGATTAGCTCAGCAAAGTCGCCTTTTAACTGTCCCGGTTTACCGCGCTCGGACAGCTGACCAGCCTTTGAAGCGATGATTAGGCGCTGGAATTCAGCCGTAAGCGCTTTAAGGTTGCCGCGCACCAATTCGATGGTGTCGTTGATAAAGACTTTCTTGCCGGGAAATGTCTCCAATTCTACGTTGAAATCGCCCTCGCCAAACGCTTTGATGCAGGCCATGGCTTTCTTATTTAGGGAGATGTGGCCTAACACCATGTTGTTGACGCCATTGGCCATCTCCGCAAACCCGCCCTGAAGTTTCGAAGCGTCCATGACGACGTCAATGTCTCCTTTGTCGTGTTCGTTCGACATGTGCTGCATATCGCTTACAAAATTCTTGAGATTGTCGCGCAGCAATACAGCGGTTTTTTGTAAAACCCGCGCTGAACCCTGGCATTGCTCGGCAGCAATGATGGGCTGTTCCAACTCCCCTTTAGTCAATGCCTCCAGGAATGTCGTCACGCTATTCCAGGCGGTAATATCCGCCCATTCAACCAGCGCCCCGGTGCGCACCCCATCAGTATCGCGCAGTACGGTGGTTACCAACGTGAATGTACGCCCCCCCAAACAGATTTCCGCGCTATGTTTTGTCGTCAGTTTTTCCAGCAGATTGCGTTGGTGAGCGGGGTTTTTATGGAAAGCATCCATGTTCATCCCGATCAGTTTTGTTCTGTCAAAAAAAGGCATCTGTTTGCGAATATCCGCCTCCGCGGCAGCAAGCATGGCCTCCAGTGCAGGGTTGATGTGAGTTATATTGAAGTCTGCGTCGACAAGCTGTAGACAGGTTGACACGCCGGACAAAACCGAGGTATAATGCTGCTGCTGCTGCTGCTGCTGCTGCTGCTGCTGCTGCTGCTGCTGCTGCTGCTGCTGCTGCTGCTGCTGCTGCTGCTGCTGCTGCTGCTGCGAAAAATATGCCAACATGTCATTCACAGCTCCCGCCGTTTCTGCACATTCGCCTTTCATCCCCGATACATCGGCTCTTACCTCCAAATTACCGTTCCTGACAGCCTCCGCTACACGGCGGATTTCTCCTATCGCTTCGCAGCGACCGGATTGCTCAATATGCTTAGTTTCCGACATCGTTTTCTCCTGTTTGCGTTCAATTAAAGTTTGCGTTAGTACCGGTGCCGCCGAGACGTTTTCCTGCTTGTCCGAAACCGGCTGCGTTACAGTCGCGTTTTTCTCTGAGTTTGTTTGGCCGACACCATCCACCCAGTCCAGCGGATCGTTAGGAACTCGGCCGCGACTGGGTTTTCCTGTTTTTTTCGTAGTCATCTACTCTCCTGTTCTTAAATTTAAATTTAATATGCACCGCCCCTAAGCTCCGGCGTAAAAATCAACAAACAGGCGAAACTTCGCCCGTTCCCAGCCAAGTGTCGTCAGCCAGCAACGTGTTTGCCACCAATGCGAAATAATCTTCCGCGCCCGCACTGTCCGGCGCGTAATCAAAAATATTTTGTCCGTATCCTGGCGCTTCGGCCAGACGTACGTTATTGCGAATCACCACCGACAGCAGATGATCGCCGAAACGTTCTGTCAAGAGATCGCGCACTTCACGGTGTACGGCCAAACGCTTGTCGTAGCGGCATAACAGCAGCCGCAAACGAGACCAGGGAATCCCGGCCGTTTTCATCTGTTGCAACAGCCGACTGATGCCTTGCATGCTCAAAAACTCCGGCTCCATCGGCGTCAGCACGTAGTCGCAAACTGTCATCAGAGCCGCCACTTCGTCATTCCAGGTCGGCGGCGCGTCAATCACCAGATGCCCGGTCGAATCGTCCAAGTTCAGCTCCATCTTGCGTCTAGGTTTCGGATTGCAATCCCCCGGCACCAGGCAGAGCTGGTCAGCGATACGCTTTACGCCATGTCCATCCCTGGGTTCGAGCGAACCAGCCAGCCAATCGCTGACGTTCCAGGCCAGCGTTTCGGCACGAAAGCCCATGGCGGCGCTCAAATGCGTTTGCGGGTCGAGATCGACCAGGGTGACCGGCGCGCTGCCCCAGCGTGCCAGCCCGGCGCCCAGATTGAGTGCGGTGGTGGTTTTGCCTACTCCGCCTTTCTGGTTGAAGATCATTATTTTCATTCCGGTTTCCTTCGTAGGGTACGCTGCGCGTACCTTTCGTCATTCAATGGTACGCACAGCGTACCCTACAATGCTGCCATATCTTCATCCGTCAAACGTTTCGGACGGGGTTGCAAACCCCGCCCAGCCACAGTCAAAACGTTGCACGTCAGACCTTCCAGGTTTTAAAAACCTGGAAGGTCTATATGTCGCATGTTTTTCGCCTAACGACAGCCCCCAGACACTTGCGCATAAAAACGAGCGCTCCGGCGCGGGAACGATGCATGCATTTTTTTACCTTTCGTGGCTAAAAACTCACTCAAGCACTGCTACGCGCCGATTCAAGCGCCTTACGTAAATCGATGGCCTGATCCGACACCATCCGCTGAATGTCGAGCATGATCGCCACTTTGTCAGCCTGTTTTCCGAAACCGCGAATTACGCTATTGCTGTCGCCGCCGAACTGGGTAGGGCGGTCGATGTGGCTTTCGGGAATCTCCAGTACCTCGCTAACGTGGTCGACAACCAGGCCGATCAGTACGTTATCGATGTCGAGTACGATAATCACGGTGCGTTCGGTGTAATCCTTAACGACCATGCCAAAACGAATGCGCACATCCATCACCGGGATCACCTTGCCGCGCAGATTGATAACGCCCTTGATAAAACCCGGTACGTCCGGCACTTCCATGATGCGCTGCATACCAACCACTTCGGTCACGTAACCGATGCCGATACCGTATTCCTCGGCTGCGACACCGAAGGTGAGGTACATATCCTCGATGTTATCTTCGTCATTGAACACCAGTGTGGTGTTTTCGTTATCCGCGTCGTATTGACGCTCCTGAGTGTCTGCCATGTCCGACATTTCAACCTCCTCTCATGTTGCGGTTATTGATTCATCCCCGTCAGGCACTATTGCCATACGGATCTTGTTAAGCTACTTCCCCTCGTTTCCACGCGCTGCGTGGGAACGCAGTATCGGCGCGTTGCGCCGCGAATCGCGACCAACGTCTTGCGTATACGAGACGCAGCGCGTCCAGCACCGCATTACTCATCCGGCTGCTGGAATGTGCCATAAATTTTTTTCGTGTCTTTCGTGGACAAAACTGTAGTCCTCAGGCCCGCTGCAATGCGCGCACCAGCAATGACGGTATTTTTTCCAGCGGCGCAATGCTGTTCGCGCCGCCCAATTTATAGGCCACCTGAGGCATGCCGAACACCACCGAAGTGGCTTCGTCCTGAACAACCGTGCCGCCGCCCGCCTGCCGAATGTCGAGCAAGCCTTCGGCGCCATCCTTACCCATGCCGGTAAGAATGGCCGCCGCCGCGTTCACGCCGACGACTTGCGCCACCGATTTAAACAGCACATCTACCGAAGGGCGGCTGTAGTTGACCGCCACGCCTTCGCTCAGCGCAACCCGGTATTGACCGCCGGAACGCACCACGGTCATGTGCCGCAAGCCGCCGGGAGCAAGCAGCGCCCTACCGGGCAAAATACGGTCACCATCCTCGGCTTCCTTGACCTGCATCTTGCAAATACCGTCTAAACGTTCGGCAAAGGTGGCCGTAAACCCGCCCGGCATGTGCTGGACGATCACGATACCGGGAGCGTTAGCCGGAAACGCGGGCATGATGCGCATCAGTGCTTCCACGCCGCCGGTGGAGGCGCCGATGGCAATCACCTTGTCGGTGGTTTCGCCTAAGCTGGTGACGGCTTCAACATCACGCCGCCCGGTGCGTTTAAAGTAAGTGACATTCACCTCGGCGGCGGCCTTGACCCGGCGGTTGATGTCTTCGATCATCTTGGGCAGCTCGTCTACCACGCCGACTTGCGGTTTGGGTATGACATCCACTGCGCCGGATTCAAGCGCCTCCAGACTGATACGCGCGCCTTGCCGGGTAAGCGAGCTGATGACCACGGTAGGAATCGGCATCACCGGCATGAAACGCTTAAGAAAAGTCACGCCATCCATGCGCGGCATTTCCACGTCCAGAGTGATAACGTCGGGTTGCAATTCGACCATCAGGTCGCGCGCCATGTAAGGATTAGAGGCTTCGCCTACCACCGCTATTTCAGGATCGCGGCGCATGCCGTCGGACAGGATGCGCCGCACCAGAGCGGAGTCGTCGACGATCAGGACGCGGATGGGACGGTTACGTTTTATCATTATTTAGCCAGCCTTCCGGTAAACGCCGCTCTGGATGGGAATCCAGCGCGAGCCCAGCTCGCGTAACGACACGGTGACGCTGGTCAACAGCCAGCCGCCCGGCTCGGTAACGTCATAGATCGCATCGATA
>Ga0208759_100147_pt1 | contig 20844 bp, 28 predicted proteins | sample LakWasM123_LOW14_2_FD_183935 | JGI IMG/M metagenome (GOLD analysis project Ga0208759, IMG submission 183935) | Freshwater sediment methanotrophic microbial communities from Lake Washington under simulated oxygen tension - Sediment Metagenome... | ecosystem: Environmental > Aquatic > Freshwater >...
GTCTGTCGCCATGCGCCAGAATGCTAAAAATTATCCACTAGAAATCGTCTTCGTAGAGAAAGCTGGCACCTTAGAAGAATACCTCTCAGAAGTAACGCTACAGATTCAAGATGTGAGTAAAAACAATGTGTTAGAAATTGCCACAGAAGGCCCGTACTTTTTAGCTAATCTACCACAAGGCAAATATTTCGTCAGTGCAGAATATAAAGGTGAAGTTAAAACACAGTGGGTTAACGTGAGTAAAAAGAAACACGCAAAATTAGTGTTCTGGTGGCGTGCTCAGTAGATACTTATTTTAGACTAAGTATTGTTCTAGAGTAAGTTAAGTATTAAGACTTAACTCACCATATCAACCTGCCGTAGAGTTGAATGAAACCACCAGCACAGTTTGTGGGTTTCATTCAAGTGCATTTTATTGAAGTAATTGGCTGAGCGGGCCACAAGTCCTCTTTAATTCAATCTTGTTACCAATTAAATATCATCCTCTTATACGGATTGACTTTTAGGGCAGGGAGTCATTGTGTTGTGTGAGCATGTGTTTTGTGTCACCAGCAACAAATGTAAAAGCCAGTAGTGATGATCATCAGTAAACACAAAAATATAATGCTTGCCCATCCCGGGCGCAAAAGCAGACTCTTGCGCGGGCACTTAGGGTTGTAGTGGACGATAACCTTTCCAAAAGCGTCTACCTGGACTTGCTTTGGCAATAAATACGCTGCATTCTTGAGCATACCAGAGGCCGACATCTTCCAAACCGAGATATCCTGACCCTCGTAATAGTTCCCGTTAACCTGATACTCGTATAGCGCACCAGGAACATAGTCTTGGTGATTCGTTTGCAAATCTGGCGTACCCAGTGGACGAATACCAATCTGAAGTAATTGACCTTCTGTGCTTGGCCATGTTCGTACCCGTAGCACATGCCACAGAGAACCGATTAGCACGAAGAGCACATAGAGTGTGGCCCAGAAGTGAATTCCTTGAAGCTCCTTACGAAGCACTAACTCGAGCATGCTTTGAAGATATTCAATCATGGTGGATATTCCGTTTTGTGGCGCTAACGTTTTAATTAAAAGCAGGTTTTAGGTATCCCGCTTGAATGTTGAATGAGCCATGCGCCGAAGAGTGCGAACGATGACTAATATAAAAGCGATGAGTAAAAAACCAATTGCTGGAAAGCACCATACAAAACCAGCATCTGTGTAGATAATCTGATTTTCTGCATCGTAGTAGCGGCCTAGTTCGTTGAACTCGAAGCGTAGATACTGCTCATACCAAAGCCAAAAGAAAAACGCGGATGCGGCCACCAAAATGATTACGCTGGTTGATATGATGCGCTTCATGCGGCTAACGTTTGAATTAAGGGTCTAGCTTTAGCGTGTCCCACTTGAATTATGGGTTAGAACTTACCAAGTTAATTATCATTTAAAAGAGGTCTCTTAATTAGTTTTTTAAGCAAATAAACAAGCAGTCCAAATAGTCCAATATACCCAAAATAAAATAACAGTCCATGATTATCAGGGTTAAGTACTTCCACTTGTCCAATCAAAGGTAGTGCATCGATGAAGAAAATAATAGTGCAAATTAAGATTGTTGGAGTAAATAATACTTTAGCGAACGTTTTTTGCCATCGACTAGGTCGAAAAATAAAGAACAGTCCAATAATTAAATTGGATAAGATTAAAAGTGGGAGTGCTATAAATAGAGAAGCAAAACCACTAAAGTTTGATGCATATGCTGTGAGTGAAAAGGTAAGCGTTATTAGCAGAGTTAAGAGTTGTGTCATAGTTTCTAACGTTCGAATTAAGGGGCTGGCTTTAGCCAGTTACGCTTGAATGATAGGTTAGAGCAAAGGATACAAGAAACCTTATGCATGGGAAATACAGACAATAGAGAAACATTGTAAAGAAAGGTAAAATCACTTGAATAGTGAGTCAGAGCTACGACCGTCAATAGTCCAGCCAACAAAATATAAAAACAAAAAGGTAGGCAGACCCAATACACCATAAGCACCCACCCACGAGAGGTTTTGTAGTTTTGGTGATAGACCAACTGCATCAATGCTAGCCATTTGAATAACTATCGGTAATTGTAGAAAAACATACTGCCCCTTTAAATCACCACCTGCTGAGTAAGCAAATACGATGCAAACAGCGATGATTAAAGCATAAATTAAACAGAGAGTTTTTCCGATGCGACTCATAGGTTTTCAATAGCTCTAACGTTTGAATTAAGGGGCGCCGTCAGGCGTCCCGCTTGAATGATGGGTTAGGTTTGTGTGATTTTTTTGAAATTGCAACAGAGAAACACGCAAACCCGAACAGAAGCGATATTGCAATAAGCCCCTCGTTACCAAAAGCTGCATATATTAGCTGCAACTTACGCCACACTTCAGCGCTAGGGTTTGAATAGCGTGACCATGCATAATATATTGCCACGCAACCCATAATAAAACCTAAAGCTTTAGTGGCTATAACAGGGTCATCTGTTGGTAAATTAAACTTAGATTTTGAGTTTAGAGCCAATTTTTCAATGTTTTCAGGGCTAAGCCACCAAGGACCAAGTAATAAAATAATTGCTACAAATATACCAATAACACTTAAAGAGTTATAGATGTTGCCTTTAGGCTGCAAAAATTCCATGATTGCAATCATGGCAATAAGCAGGCCAAAAATTATTTGAAGTATTACTCTAATAGCCTTCATGCTACATGGAACCTAACGTTGGAAATCAGCGGCGCCAGTACGGCGTCCGCTGCATTGACTTGTTAGCCTAAATCTGTGTTTCAGGCTGCTTATTCTGGATAATGAGGCTGGTTGAGACTCCAGCTGTGTATGGGATAACTATTAGTTCTATGCCTAAGTTAGATATAAGCTCCAGCCTACTCTCTTGTAGCGCCCGGTTGTCTGGGATGAAATATTTTCGAGGCTGGAATGCTTTGACTATTTCCTCAAATGAGTTCGATTTTTTGAAGAAAATATCACCAAGAGCCTCGCTCCTTAATGACTCCATTCGTATATCAATGCTTTGAAAGGGCCTATTACTCCCCTTGTTTTTCCTGACGATGGCGTCTTCATCAACGCCAACGACTAAAAGGTCGCATTTCTCTCTGCATGCGCGCAGGTAGTTTCTATGCCCCTCATGCAGAAGATCAAACACCCCAGAGGTATATCCAATTATGCCGCTCTGGTGCGGGATATTTATATTTGGCATGCAAAGTTTCTACGATTTTTTCAAAATCAAGCTTGCCGCTTGTGCGGCGTCAGTTAGTCTGTAAGTTCCTAAGTAGATGTCTAGGGCAGCATCGTTGGATTTGATTGCCTCAATAATGGGGGCAACTGTTTTGGAGATCGTTTCTTCAGCGGAAAGTCTTCCGCTGCCCAATCCAAAAATCGGAATGAATACTGATTTGCAGGAAAAATTTACGCATTGATCTATTGTATATTGAATGATTTTCCGTATTGATCGCTCGTCAATCAGGTTGACGCCATCGTCTCGCTTTTCAAGAGCGACGGCATGGATTATATGTTTTATGCCAGCGTTACAGGCGTTGAATGGCGGCGATACTACGGTTGTTCCTAATTGGTAAGGGCCCGCATACTGCTGTAACTCTTTCCATTGCTCTATGAAATCTTCAAGCGGGTCGGTGCTGAGCGATCCATCTATTCGAAAGGATGCGGCCAGTCTTCTTGCTCTGCCAGATACCGAGGTTCCGTCTATTCCGCCGAGCTTAAGATATCTGTTCTCTGATGTGACCAAGACCTCTGCTTCAGTTAGTTCAATAATTGACCCGCAATAGAGGTAGAGTTTTGACTTTCCGATGACTATTGGCTCGCTGATTGCCTTTGTATCTACCAATGGCTCTCTTGTTGCGGGCCCGCCAGTTCTTCTTGATATTTCGGCAAACAGGATGGCCAGCATAAGAAATGCTATGCCAGCTATAATGGATGGAATTGGCCCGCCGGTGGATTTTAGCTCAAGAGTGGCTGCTACCCCTTCAAGGGTTTGTTGCCAAAATGGTGTAACTAAGGCGCCTCCGGATATGAGAAGTGCAGTTACTGATAGTTTTGAATATACATTGTGGGGCCTTTTTAATCTGTTTATTGCGACTTCGAAAATTATTCCGAAAATATATCTTATTATGGAAGGTCTCATCATCACGATGCTTCAATTTTTGGGCTAACGTTTGAATTCACCGGCCTGCGCGGTTCTTCGCGCAGGTCCGGTGGAATGATGGGTTATGCGCGCGCTGATGTTCATTATGGATTGGCTACCGGTGCCGTTCTAGGTACCTTGAAGTAGGCGTCCCAAAACCCGATAACTTGCCCGAACACGTCGAGGAGATCTAACTCTCTCCCGTCATTCAACGATACGGTGAATTTGGATGGGTGTTCGCTCCTGGGGCCTCCAGGACCAAAATACAGAACAGCGCCCACAAATTCTGCGTTTGCACCGACGACTTCTCCTTTTGGCCGGCTTACCTTTGCGTGTTTTCCGAATGTCGTAATGTCATGGATTACACCTAGCATTGGACATTCCTTTACGAAGTGCGCATGGACGTCCCCTATGCTCTGACCGATAAATGCGTGGCGTTTATCAAGTCGAATCCAATCGAGAAGGTGCCAAAGGCTATATGCAAGATTTAGTGCGTTTCGAGGTGTTGGTAAGCCAGTAAAAGCAATCCAGTTCGGAAACGCGATTTCATCCCAATAGTTGTAGGCGTTCAAAATACCAAGAACGTCAGACTGAACCTCCATATCAACTTGCATTTCGTACCCTCGATATTTGTTGTGGGGCGATCAGGCGATTCTGAACGCATAACGTTTGAATTAAGGGGCGCTGTTAAGCGTCCCGCTTTAATGAGTGGTTAGGTTTTGCTTATTTAACCATTTTATCATTTGCAGCTATCATAGCTTTTGTCATTAAATCAATGAGTAAGTCGTAGGATTTTGAATCCATAAGCTTTTCAATTTCTTTTCCTTTTTCTTCAAACTCAATTAAATGTTCGGATGAAGAACCTTTATCAAGTATTGATTGTAATTTATCAGCGCTTAAAACCTCAGCAATCGAGGATGCTAAGTATTTGTCCCATTGGTCTTGGTATTCAGGAACTAATTTATCCACTTCATTATTAATAATATTTTTTGCATTTTCTTCACCTACTTTATTGGAAATCATTCCATAGAATGGTGATTGAGTCGCAAAATAATAACTAATTGGTGTCAAATTCTTTCCCAAGTTGTATTTATGAACTAGTGCCAAAGCAATATCTTTTGAGCTCTCCCCAGCGGGCGCACTCTCTAAAGTTGTAGATTGTGCTGAAGGCGAGCATGCAGTCAGTAGTACACAAATAAATATTATTACTGCTCTAAACATTAAATAATACCTAACGTGGAGCTAAGGGGCTGCGCGCTTTTGCGCAGTCCCGCTTGAGCGTAGGGTTAGCCATCAGTCGCTCAAACAACGAAGCCAGACCATGAGCTTTTTGAGTCGAAGTGAGCGTAGCCACCTTGCCCATCGGGTATGAGATACCCTGTCCAGCGGTTGGACTTATCAAAGAGGATTAGCGCTCCATCAGGTCCCGGCGCAGCCGTGCCAATGTGTTTGTTTGAATCATCAAATAGTGCGAGAACGCCATTCGGTGCATGTACGCCAAATGAATACGACCGGTGGTTACGGTCGAAGAAGAATAGAACGGTTGCGTTAGCGGACAACGCTGGGTTGATTGCTGAATTAAGCGCGGGATTGATTGCAGAGTTAAGGGCGGGATTCAACTGGGAATTCAAGGCGAAGTTGATGTTTGAGTTTAGTGCGGGATTGATGGCCGAGTTTAACGCTGGGTTCAAAGCAGAGTTTAACGCTGGATTGATGCGCGAATTCAGTGCCGGGTTTAGTTGGGAGTTGAGCGCCGGATTAACGCGAGAATTCAGCGATGGGTTGATTGCCGAGTTAAGAGCAGGATTCTTGTGAGATGGAATACGCATACAGTTCTCCGGTAATTACTGTGAAGATGGCTAACGTTTGAATTAAGGGGCGCCGTTAGGCGTCCCGCTTGAATGATGGGTTAGGAGCGAATTTACTTTGAAAGAAACCAATGTGAAGCCTCTTTTTGAAATAAGCGATAGAGAATAAAAATTTCAACTGGAATTAATGCTAAAGAAACTATGAACTCTAATTTGAATTTTTCGCTATCAATAGCGAAAAGGGAAAGCAGTGAAATGATGGTGATAACCAGATAAACATAGCGTGCCGCATTGCTTTTGCTGTTAATTTTATATGGAAGAATGCAAAAAAGACCATAAATTATGATTGTGAATATAAACTCGCCATTAGATGCATTGCCAGTTAATTTTTTGTAGAGCGCAAGTAGGGTGCTAATTGCAAGTGTTGCCAATATTGCGATTACCGCTTGTTTAATTACTGATGGTGTTTCCATATAGCTCCTAACGTTTGAATTAAGGGGCGCCGTTAGGCGTCCCACTTGAATGATGGGTTAGAGCAAAGGATACAAGAAACCTTATGCATGGGAAATACCGACAACAGAGAAACATTGTAAAGAAAGGTAAAATCACTTGAATAGTGAGCCAGAGCTACGACCATCAATAGCCCAGCCAACGATATATAAAAACAAAAAGGTAGGCAGGCCCAATAGACCATAAGCACCCACCCAAGATAGGTTTTGTAGTTTTGGCGATAGACCAACTGCATCAATGCTAGCCATTTGAATAACTATCGGTAATTGTAGAAAAACATACTGCCCCTTTAAATCACCACCTGCTGAGTAAGCAAATACGATGCAAACAGCGATGATTAAAGCATAAATTAAACAGAGAGTTTTCCCGATGCGACTCATAGGTTTTTAATAGCTCTAACGTTTGAAGTAAGGGGCGCCATTAGGCGTCGCGCTTGAATGATGGGTTAGGCTTTATTTTGAACATTTCACACCCACTACAGTGTTAACTTCGTCATTGTCCCAACCTGTTTCACGCCAACGATAAATGCCTGGGGCAACCATTGAGAGTTCCCATTCAACCAAACTCCCATCTTTTCTTGTCCTAGTTTCATTGTCATATCGAATTACAAGCGTTCGGTCTGTTGCACTAATAAGTGTTGCTGAATAGCGATCTGTAGTTTCACCATTATCTAATTTCCACTCGCGGTCGAGAAGAATGTTGACCTTTTTCTCGTTTGGTTTTATCTCCATTTTGAAATGTAAATTATCTGCAGAGCATGCTGGTTTATTGTTGTAACTTTCTGCCCAATCTCCAGAAAGTTGCTCAGTATTAAATGGAAAGCTTTCAGAGTGGGCAGTGCATGAAATTGCTGCAACGGCAAAAAAAGTGACTGCTAGCGAGTTCTTAATTTTCTTCTTCATTTGTCAATTTCCAATACTGGTATTTTAAAGCCTAACGTTTGAGTTAAGGGGCGCCTTTAGGCGTCCCGCTTGAATGATGGGTTAGGCATTTTTTCATTTATGCAAAGATTTGAGAACGGAGTAGAACCTCACGTAACTATGTTTGCCGAGAAAATACATTCCAACAACTGGAATTATAATCAAGGTTGAAAAAATTAAGTCTTTTGCGGCACCAATCCCTTCAAATATCGAGTTAGCAAAATCCTTCCGACCTGCAACGTAGTTGACCCAACCAGTCAAGTAAGACGGGTAGATAAAGGAAATGAATACCCAAACTCCTGCGATGACAAGCAGTATCACAAGAAGTGGATCTGTAATTTTATTTTTATAGAGAAAATTTACGGCTGCAACCATGCAAAATAGTGCAATGAACGGTGTGGATTGGTAAGGGAATACACAGAAGAATGTGGAATATGCTAGGCAGAAGGCTGTGAAAATGATCGGTGTTTTCGACCGAATTGCGATGGATATCGCGGCTGAAATAGCTAAGGTAAATGCCGCTGATTGGACAAAAGGTTGTTGCTCGAAAATGAATCTTGGGATTGCTGTCTCAAATAGAACGCGGTCGATCAGGAGAACGATCAGCGCCAGATAAAGAACCAATACCTTTGCGAGAAAAACGGTAGTCTTCTTGACTATTTGCGTGATAAGCATCATGAGCCTAACGTATGAGTTAAGGGGCTGGCTTTAGCCAGTCCCGCTTGAATGATGGGTTAGGGTTTTGCAAAGGATAAAATATGATTAACGCGCTGAATAAAAAGTTTGTAAGGTTCTTTTTTTTCACCATTTATTTCACCCTCTATAGTGTATTGCATAAAATGCACTTGACCATTAAAGCCTGTGGAGTAGTAATCGCTCCATGCTTTTTGATATGCCTCCTGTTCACAACTTCTAACGTATGGGCGGAACACCTCAATAGCAACGGAGATGCTTTTAAATGTGTCGTTAAGGATGGCTCTCTTGTCGATGGTGGTGGTCTCTTGTGCCAGCGCCATTTGACTAATAAGGGGAGCAAAAGCAGCGCGGAAGTTAGAGATTGCAATGCTTCTGTTTTGCCTGTCGTTAAGATTGATAGACAGCCAAAAGGCAACCAAAGCGCCAATGAGAGCGCCAACGATAGTAAAGCCGCCAGCAATAATTGCAAGGTCGTAAGCGGTTATGTTTTCCATGGCACAAAGCTCCAATTTTATATGGTGTTACTTAGTGGTTTTTTTAATGCGGTAATCATTATTGTTGCCGCAGCCCTAACGTTTGAATTAAGGGGCGCCGTTAGGCGTCCCGCTTGAATGATGGGTTAGGCAAGATGTGTTTTTTTGTAAGTGAAATAACATGGACCTATTGGCTCAACCTTTTGGTTTGTAGTGTTTCCGAGACTTATTTTAGTTACCACATTGTAAAATTCATTCTGCTTCTCAGGCAGCTTTGAAATTGCTTTGTAGTATTCTATTTCACACTCTCTCCCCAAAGTGTATTTTATAGATGCTTCTTGCGGTTCTAGTTCACAGCCTGCATCAAACCTTTCGCCATTGTCCGTTTCAATCATAAAATCTGCTGGGCCACTTTCCCATTGGCCTAGCCATAGTCCACGTATAACACCCCTTACTTTATAGATAGGAATCTTATCCATACTCATTCTTTCAAAGATAGTTTCCATTTAAATGCCTAACTATTAAAGTTAACCGTCACCCCGCAGTGCGGGAGAAAAGCGGTCAACGTGATTTGGGGTTGACCGCGCCCGCACCAGTGAGCGTAGCGATACGATGACGCGTTGAACGACACGTTAGGTTTCGTTCTCGATCTATCCACTGATGCAGTGCTTGTTTGCAATCGTTCCCCTTTCTTTTATGCCACAATCGGTGCGCCATACTGTTCGCCTAAATGCAACCTTAAACCGAAGAGCTACAGCGCGATGTCCGCATCAACGACCTCAGTTATGCGGCATCGCCGCATTGCGCTCTTCGCTTTTTAGCATATTTTTGACGTTTTATAAAATCACTTTTTTATATCATTATGCTGAGTTGCCCTAACTGCTTTAACCCTTTTTCTTCGTCCGAAGAACTACCCGAAACCTAACGTTTGAATTAAGGGGCGCCGTTAGGCGTCCCGCTTGAATGATGGGTTAGGTTATTGTATGGCTGGGTAACCTTCAGGGTTTTCAGTTTATCGTAAGTATATTTATCGCAATAAACTCCCAAAGCATACCAATCAATATTTAATTCCTGATGAGTCCCATCGTCTTTAACAATGAAGTGTTTTACCTCACTTTTGTTAGTTTCAAGATATATATTACAGATAAGTTCATCTTTGATTAAACCCCATTCGTTTAACGAACCCTCATCTATTATTTTCAACATTTGAGTTTCATCAGCTAGAAGGTCATTAAATATAACTGGGAAAATACCATCAGTCGCAGCGTCATCTCCTTCACCATCACTACTAGTGTTAATTGTCCAGCCAAGAAATGTGAGGTCTTCCAGTTCCAACTCACTATCCCAGTAACTATCATTTATATCTTGTTCAGATCGATTTGAAGCTAAAAATATTAAGTAATTATCCGTGGATTTCAAATCCTCAATTAATAATTTATCTCTAAGAATTAAATCATCAGTAGTATGAATATCACATCCATACTTACTAATAACTTTTTGTGCAATGCTATCTATAAAAATTTCATCATTAATTGATTCGCATAACTCTGATATCAGAATTATTCTTGAATCTAATCGAGGCAATTTTTTATAAATATTAAAATGTTGTAATTTCATACCTAACGTTAGAGGTAAGAGGCTGGCTGAAAGCCAGTCCTACTTAACCGATAGGTTGGGCCGGAACCTGGCATGACTAGCGCTCCACCCCGGGGGCAAGCCCCTCGTAGCCAGCGGCCAGCCGAGCCTGAGCTTGCTTCAGGAGTTCACCGTATTGAGGGTCAAAGGGTTGCACTAGCGACTTCTCGATCTGCGCCGCTATCGCCGATAGAGCGAGGGATTCAGCATTGTTGAGTAGGCGTAGGCAATCCGATTCTTCGAAGCGGGCAAAGACCTCGAAGAGCACGAGTGCTTGGTCTTGCGTGAGGCTGAGTTCGACAGTGTCGTTCATGATGCCCAACGTTTGAATTAAGGGGCGCCGTTAGGCGTCCCGCTTGAATGATGGGTTAGCACTAAACAGCTCACCTATAGCCTTGTTGAATGCATTAACCCCACCTTGACGATATGCAGTTCTAAGTGACTCAATATTTACTGATTGTAATGGTTGACTAGCGAGGCGGGGGTGTATTTCATGCCCTTTAAGAGGGGAAATTAAATTTCTAATTGTTCTCAGCGATAACTGCTGATTTTTATATTTTTCTGAAATTTGATTGTTAATTTCACATAATGCTATTTCAGCGATCCATGAATTTATTGCATTAGATTTTACTAATATCTTTTCTATGTATGGTTTAAATTTAGGAGCAGGTGCCAAACATACAATAAATGATGCCATGACTTGGCCGCGCCAAGTGTAGAAATCAGATAGATCGGATATTAGTGCTTCAGTAGCATTAGTAGCCAGTTGAATAGATACATAATAAAAATCAAGCGGTTCATATTTCACGGATGGGTATAACTTGAGCATGTATGAAAGTTCAGTGCCTTCATTAGCCATTTTTTCCAAGAATCTCCCCCCTGCGCCTGAGTTCATTAGTTTTTGGTAAGGGATATTGCCTGTTAGTTTTGCTACATCACTAGGGTGTAAATTCATAGTGCTAACGTTTGAATTAAGGGGCGCCGTTAGGCGTCCCGCTTGAATGATGGGTTAGGGCTGACTTTTAGGCTGAAGCGGTAACCAAGCCAATTTTCGATACTGAAAGCCAACAGGGATGTGCCTATTATTGCCCAGAAAAAAACGACACTGGGTACACCTCCAATTTGATAGACAATTTTTGCTAAGCGAGTGGGTTTATCACCATGTGCTGCTAAATATGCCGCATAACAACTAGATAAGCCAAGAATAACTAAGCATGGCATTAGGTCTTTGAGGGTAGGTTTGTATTTACCATAGAGAAATTTATCATTGGCTTTGGGAATAGCTGCTTTAGCCTCTAGTGCTAGATATTCTTTACTTAAAGCAACCTTATTAGATAATAAAAAACCTAGAACCGTAAACAGAGTTAAAAAGACAGATAGAAGTGTTGGTAGAGAGAAGTCGTTCAAAATAGCTAATGAAATTGCGACAGCCATAGTTAACCAAAGAATTTTTTTAATTACGATGAATTGGTTACTCATAGAATTTAAACCCTAACGTTTGAATTAAGGGGCGCCGTTAGGCGTCCCGCTTGAATGATGGGTTAGGCAATTTTTCATAGCTTTATATCGTAAGTAACCCATTTAGTTTGATTTGCTAACTTGTCGTAAGTGCTTCTAGCACGGTAGTTGTTTTCAGCGGTAATCCAGCGGATAACTGACCAGTTTTTTTCTTTTCCTGCTTTAGTTACGGCCTCAATAAGTTTTGTACCGACTTCATTGCCGCGAGCTGACGGCGTAACAAATAAATCATCTAAGAAGCCACCAAATGTGGCTGACAATGGCCTAGCAAATGAACGGTAGTGAGCTAGACCAACAGCAGTTCCTTCGTTGGTTACTGCAATAAAACCGTTTACCTCATGACTTGTGTTATGTAGCCAAGACCAGACTTCATCGCGCATTTTCTGTGTTTGGCTTACTTGGTAAAACTCAGCATACGCTGAATACAGAGCGCTCCATGATGCGTAATCTGACTGAACTAGTGGGCGGACAGTAATCATTATTGCCTAACGTTTGAATTAAGGGGCGCCATTAGGCGTCCCGCTTGAATGATGGGTTAGGATGCGTTTCACAAAAGCACTTATCTCTGGCCATAATAGAATAAGAAGACCTATCACGCATGGGGTTATTAACACTATCCCTTGGTGTAGCGATGGTGGTAACGCTCCAAACCAATTGTAACAACCAATTATGTTGTACACGATGATGCTACCAAATAAAAACGTAGGAAACAGCAATAAAATAGCGCTAATTCTGCGGCATTTTTGAAGCGCATTTGGAAAACGAGACGGAATAATGGCTGGTATCCATAATGGTGTAACAACCAAGGCGCCAGCAAGTAACCAAGCTACTGAAATCCCCTCTATATAGGAGTGTGATTCATTTGCATGTGAAAAGCTACTTCCAAAAAATGCGACAAACAATCCGCTAATTGCGGCTACTACTAGCAAAATGAAGCGAAGTAATACGTGCATATGTAACCTAACGTTTGAATTAAGGGGCTGGCTTTAGCCAGTCCCGCTTGAATGATGGGTTAGGCTTTAAAGAAAACGCCCCACCGTGAAACTGCAAAACTGGTGACATAACAACCGACCCCCAAACCGTGAATAACAGCAACGATAACCTAAAACCGCCAAACCACCAACAGACAGCAAACGCACAAACTAAACCAAGATTTACGTGCCTAGCCCAACAACACCTGAACCCGAAAAACCAACAAACCACACAAAACCCAAACGCTAAAATAAACCTAAAAACGATGCCCTGTGAACCAATACCAGAGCGGATGCTAGGGCAATGGTTTTTAAGCTAAGCCTAACGTTTGAATTAAGGGGCCAGCTTTAGCTGGTCCCGCTTGAATGATGGGTTAGGCCAAAGGATACAATAAACCTTATGCATGGGAAATACTGGCAACTGAGAAACATTGTAAACAAAGGTAAACTAACTCACGCACCGAGTGATAGCTTAGCTATGAAAATGAGCGTACATGCTTTGAATACGGGCATAGTGAACTATAAAACCTAGTTATATTTGAAAGTGATGAAGCAGAGTAAAGCTACAAATAACAACATAATAGCCCAGCCTAAATAAACTTCAATTTGCCTTGCCTTAACTTCTGGATAACCCAGTTTCTTAACTATGCGATTGATGGCTATACTGGTTAAATCCGCTATTGCGCCAAAGATTGCATCCTGAAGTGCCATATCTGCCTAACGTTTGACATAAGGGGCTGGCGACATTGGTGGCACAACCCTCGTTGTTAAAAATTGTATCATCGAAGAGCGCTTTCGCCAGTCCCGCTTGATGGATGGGTTAGCAGCTTTCACACGCCTGCCTTTGTACGAAAACACTCAAGCACAACCAAAGAATGTTTCAGTAGCTCCTCGCTTCTCACAGGGTCAAACCAAGTACCGTTAAATTTGGCTCCATGAAAAAGGTTGTTCCGTACACGGCAAATATGACCGAACAGAATTTGAACTGACTTGTCATTTGCAGGTACATCCGCCCATACAACCTTTACACCGTCGGCTACTTGCTTCTTGGGTGGCTGGTCAAGGATATATTCAGCAGCGGAAGCTAACTGCCCCAATTCGGTTTTAAAGTTCTTTCCTACGATTTCATTTGCGAAGCGATCCCAATCGACAAAAACATTTCCTGACTTGTCGGATTTGAAGTAACCATTTTCTTTGAGCGTTGATTCGTATTGTGCGAATAGCTTGAAAAATTTGAATGCTAGTTGATCGAGATGTTCACTCATCTTGGTGCTCTTCTGCTGCTGCTAACGTTTGAATTAAGGGGCGCCGTTAGGCGTCCCGCTTGAATGATGAGTTAGGCTTGGACACAGGCTGACTAAACTAATAATTACACCAAGCAAACCCAAACCAACTGATACCAAACCGAGCCAAGCGGCAACTCGAACAATAATTTGTGGATGATGAGTGCAAGCCCTGAATTTACCGAACCAAGAGTTGCAGGATTTTATAACTAGCGGGGCATCTAATTGGGTTTTTAGATCTCCGAGCTTTGCTCTATACCAACCGCTAATAACTAATGTGTTTTTTCCATCAGTGATACTGTAGCGAGACTCTTGGTTATATGTTTTTAGAAAGTTATCATCAATTTGCAATGCTTCACAGTAAACGATTTTACCATTTACTGTGTTTTTGATTTTAACGATTGACCGCATTGGAAGGCTTGAATTTTCTAGCCACACCCAACCTTGCTGGGTATCTTCACGTAAAGCTGCAAATAGTTTCATGGATTGAAAGCCTAACGTAGAGCTAACCGGCGCTGCGCGGCTTTATCGCGCAGCGTCCAGCGACCGAAGGGAGCGAGGTTGAGCGCCATGTTATGTTGCCTGCATGTAAAAGACGCTGTGCTCCCAGTATTTTCTGGGTGGTTTGTCAGCGGATAGCCACCCCATGCGCTTGAGATACCTTGCGACGAACCAGTTTAGCGAGCCGTGCCCAACGAACAATACAGTGCCGTGAGTTGAAGCCAAATCGGCGAGCCGCTCGGCGCAACTACGTGCTCTTGCCTTGGCCGACTTGAATGACTCTGCATTGACTGAATATCCGAGCGCCCAGGCAAGCCGAAAAAATACCAACCACGCCTGCAAGGAGAGGGTTGGGAAACGCCACGCAGCGTGAGGCATATCCATTTCACGGAACATGTGGGAATAGGCTCCTATACGCTCAACCCCAAGGGCATTTGCAGATTCCAAAGAGCGCGGAAGATTGCTGCACACAGTAAAAGCACATTGGCTGGCTTGCGCAACAGCTTCTTGCGTGGGCAGGCACTCGGTATCGATACCAGCAGCGTTGTATTGCTCAACCCAAACGCCAAACTCTGCCGCATTCAATCGGCGGCGCGTGTCGATCTTGGGTTTGCCATGTCGCATCAGGACGATTCGCAACGGTGGTCTCCTGAAACATAACGTAAAGTAGGCATCCTATTTGACGGTTTTAAATACGTCATAAGTGAGTGTAAATTAATTTTTATAAATAAAATATATAATAAAATCATGATGTTAGTATTTTTTAGTGGTGCCTAAAATTAACACCAAAATACGGCGGATTGATGAAGGTATCATCCGCCGTAATTTCATTATTTCACCACTTCTTTTAATTGATCCAAAATGGCTGGATTATCTAATGTAGAAATATCCGAAGTAATTTCTTCACCTCTTGCTAATGTACGTAACAATCTACGCATAATTTTACCCGAGCGTGTTTTCGGTAAGTTGTCGCCAAAGCGGATTTCATCAGGTTTAGCAATTGGGCCAATTTCTTTACCCACCCATTCGCGTAGCTCTGCCACGATTTTCTTCGCTTCATCACCCTCTGGGCGCGCACCTTTTAGCACCACGTAAGCCACGACCGATTCGCCTTTTACATCGTGTGGCTTGCCGACTACGGCGGCTTCAGCAACCAAGTGGTTTGCTACTAACGCAGATTCAATTTCCATAGTGCCTAGGCGGTGGCCAGATACGTTTAATACATCATCGATACGGCCCATGATGGTGAAGTTGCCTGTTTTAGCATCGCGAATTGCGCCATCGCCTGCTAGGTAAATTTTGCCGCCTAAATCCACTGGGTAGTAGCTGGTGATGTAGCGCTCTGGGTCGTTGTAGATAGTACGTATCATAGAAGGCCATGGTTTCTTAATGACTAATAAACCACCAGTGCCCCAAGGAACGTCTTTACCTGTTTCATCTACCACATCAATATCAATACCAGGGAAAGGTAAGGTGCATGAGCCAGGCACCAGTGCAGTAGCGCCTGGTAGTGGTGTAATCACATGGCCGCCTGTTTCTGTTTGCCAGAAAGTATCAGCAATCGGGCAGCGGCTGCCGCCAACTTGTTCAAAGTACCACATCCATGCTTCTGGGTTGATTGGCTCACCTACTGAACCTAGCAAGCGCAGGCTAGATAAGTTGTAATTTTTTGGGGCGACTTCTGGCGTGGTTTCAGAAGCTTTAATTAATGAACGGATAGCCGTTGGTGCAGTATAGAAGATAGAAACTTTGTGTTTTTCTATCATTTGCCAAAAACGACCAGCATTTGGATAAGTTGGAATACCTTCAAAAATGATTTGTGTGGCACCCATGGCAAGTGGACCATATGCAACGTAAGAGTGGCCTGTAATCCAACCCACATCAGCTGTACACCAAAATACATCATTTTCATGAATATCAAAGGTCCAGCGCATGGTGTTCATGGCATGTAGTAAGTAGCCAGCAGAGCTGTGTTGTACACCCTTTGGTTTACCAGTAGAACCTGAAGTGTAGAGTAAAAATAGTGGATGCTCTGCACTCACCATCACAGGTTCACATGTGTCTGCCACATCGGCAATCAAGTCATGCCACCAAATATTATTGCTGTTCCATGCAATATCTAGCCCAGTTTTTTTCAGTACAACAACATTCTCAATGGCCTCACAGCCGCCCATTGCAATGCCTTCGTCAACTGCTGATTTTAATGGCAACGTTTTACCACCACGGAATTGTCCGTCGGAAGTGATGACAGCTTTAGCGCCAGCATCAATAATGCGCTCGTTTAAGCTTTTAGCAGAAAAGCCGCCAAATACGACAGAGTGAATCAGGCCGATGCGTGCGCAAGCTTGCATGGCAACAACAGCCTCAATGCCCATTGGTAAATAGATAATTACGCGGTCACCCACACTAAGGTTGAGCTTTTTTAAGCCATTCGCGAACTGGCAAACTTGATGATACAAGTCTTGATAGGTGACTTCTTTAGTGTTGCCGTCATCACCTTCAAAAATAATAGCGACTTTGTTTGGGATAGTGTTTAAGTGTTTATCTAAGCAGTTGGCAGAAACGTTAAGTTCACCATCTTCAAACCATTTGTAAAATGGTGCGTTTTCTTCATTCAGTGTTTTGGTAAAGGGTTTGCTCCATACCAGTAATTCACGCGCTAGCTTTGCCCAAAAACCTTCATAATCAGCGGCAGCTTCTGCACAGAGCTGATGATAGGCAGCCATGCCGGAGACGTTGGCTTTTTTAACAAAGTCTGCACTAGGCTCAAAAACGCGGTTTTCGTGAAGAACTGATTCGATTGACATGCTTAAAATCCCCTTAAATCTTTGTGACCCGTTTATAATTTGGTTCAAGGATATCTAAATAATAAAAGATAGATAACCATTAAAAGTAAGTTGTTACGTATTTGTAACTACGCCATATTACATGAAAAATCTTATGCTAACACTCGATAATTTATTATCTCTAAACCCCGTCCCTGCTAGCGGTGAGGCGCATGTATTACATGCGCTTGCTTGTAGTCCGTTTGTTGAAAGATTGTTCAGAAAAGATGCGCTATTACTGCAAGATTTGTTACAAAATCTACATCAAGCCTATCTTTTAAGTGAGATGCAAAATTTTTTAGCTTCGCAGCTAATTTCTGATGAAAATAGTTTAAAAAAATCTCTGCGTTTACTGCGTAGCCGAGTGATGGCAAGGGTGATAGTAAGAGATTTGAACGGTTTAGCCGACTTGCAAGAAGTGATGACCACCACTTCTCATTTGGCTGAATGTACGATCAATATCGCGATTAAATACTTGCATGAGTGGCAGGCCGCACTTTACGGTCAGCCTGTGGATGCTGATGGTAAACTGCAACAACTGATTGTGATTGGCATGGGTAAGCTCGGAGGTGGTGAGCTTAATGTTTCATCCGATATTGATTTGATTTTTGCATATGAGTCAGATGGAGCAACGCAAGGCGCTAAATCCGTCAGTAATCAGGACTTTTTTGCACGCTTAGCCAAAAAGCTAATTGCTGCGATAGATGAAATTACTGAAGATGGGTTTGTCTTCCGCGTGGATATGCGCTTACGTCCGTTCGGTTCTGAAGGTGCTATCGTCTGTAATTTAGATGCTCTTGAAGATTACTACCAAAATAATGGGCGCGAGTGGGAGCGTTACGCCTGGATTAAAGGGCGTGAAGTAACGGGCGGGGATGCCGTATCACGATTATTAAAACCTTTTGTGTTCCGTAAGTATTTGGATTTTGGTGCTTTTGCCAGCATGCGAGATTTAAAAATCCAGATTCAGCGAGATGTGAACACTAAAGGTATGCACGATAACATTAAGCTAGGTCGTGGCGGTATTCGTGAAATTGAGTTTATTGCGCAAGTGTTTCAATTAATTCGTGGCGGGCAAGATGTTAGCTTGCAAATTAAGCCAACCTTATCAGTGTTAAATTTATTAAAAAACAAAGGCCTACTGCCAGAAAAAACAGTAATAGAACTCAGTGAGGCATATGTCTTTTTAAGAAACCTAGAGCATCGCTTGATGTATGTCGATGACGTACAAACCCAAGAACTACCGAAGTCGGATGAAGCTAAAGCACGCATCGCAAAAGCGATGAACTATGCAAACTGGGCAACATTTTTACAAAAATTAGATGATTATCGCGCGCAAGTGCAGCGTCATTTTGACGCAACCTTTGATGATGTTGATGCCAGCAAAGATGCACTAGATGCAGAAAAGTCTATTTGGAATGCCTCTATTAGTGAAGTCGATTCAATTAAGGCACTAGACAACATAGGCTTTGCGGAATCCCATGAAACATATCGCCGTTTAAATATTTTGCACCAAAGCAGTCGGTACAAACAATTGCCTGAGTTAAGTCGTCAGCGCTTTGATGCTGTGATGCCACATGTGATTTCACAGGCAGGGCAAATGCAAAACTCTGATATTACCTTAACCAGAGTGACAGATTTGTTAGAAAGTATCTGTAGACGCGCAAGCTATTTAGCACTGCTAGCAGAGCATCCTAATGCCATGCAATTACTAGTTAAGTTGTGTAGCAGTAGCCCGTGGCTCGCTAATTATTTAACAAGCCATCCAATATTGTTAGATGAGCTTTTAGATGTGCGGACATTACATGCTGCCCCTGATTTTGTGGCGATGCGCGCCGAGTTGCTCGAGCGGTTGGCAGAGGTAACAGGTGATGTAGAGCGACAAATGGATGTAATGCGCCATTTTAAACATGCGTATATCTTTCGCTTTGCGGTGCAAGACATTAACAGTGAGTTACAGTTAGAAACGATATCAGACTATCTAAGCGCATTAGCAGATTTAATTTTAAGCGTAGCGTTGGAAATAATCTGGCCAAATGTACGCGGTCGTCATTTAGATGTCCCTAAATTTGCAGTGATTGGTTACGGAAAGCTCGGCGGTAAAGAGTTGGGCTACGCTTCTGATTTGGACATTATCTTTCTTTATGATGATGAATCTCCCGAGGCGAGCGAGGTGTATGCGCGCTTTGCACAACGTATTAATAACTGGTTTAACAGTTTGACTTCAGCAGGCTTGCTGTATGAGACAGATCTGCAGCTTAGGCCAGATGGTAATAGCGGTTTACTGGTCAGTCGGGTAGATGCGTTTAGAGATTATCAGTTGAATAAAGCATGGATATGGGAGCATCAAGCATTGACACGCGCTCGTTTTGTTGCCGGTGATCGCGCCATTGCCCAGACTTTTGATGACATTAGGGTGGAGGTGATGACGCAAGCACGTGATGCTGCCATCCTTAAAGCTGAAGTGTTAGCGATGCGTGAAAAAATGCGAAAAGCGCAGCATACACACGAAGGAATGTTTGATTTAAAACATGGGGTAGGTGGCATTATCGATGTGGAGTTTTTAGTGCAATATTTGGTATTGCTACATGCTCCTACGCATCCTGAGCTTACTGTGAATATCGGTAATATCGGGTTGTTAAAGTGTATGTCAACCTTGAACATCATAGATGCAGCGCTGGCCGAAAGTGTTGCCAATGCTTACAGAACGTATCGCCACATGCAGCACATGCTTAAGTTACAAGGTGCTACGCAGTTGAATATCAAAGCAGAAAGTATTGCAAAAGAAATTTCGCAGGTGAATGCATTATGGCAGCAAGTGTTTGCCTAAAATGAATTAGGTCAATAGGGATGGTTTAGTGTTGTAAGCTTCAACACCTCTTAATTCCAAGCTGGGTGACTACAAACTGTCTGCTTAAAACAGTTCGATTTCGCCTTCTTTTTTATTGTCTTGCAAACGACCATCGGCGACCAATAACTCGTATGAATCTACACGATTACGTCCATGATTTTTTGCATAATAAAGCGCCGTATCCGCCCGGTCTATAATCTGGCTTGAGGTGTCAAACGGTGAAATTTCAGTATAACCAGCACTTACAGTCACTTTGCCAACTTGTGGAAATTCAAAGTTAGCGACTTTTTGTTTAAATCGTTCAAAAATGTTTTGAATATTAGGTGTGCTGCTACATTCAAAAAAGCCAACAAACTCTTCACCACCAAAGCGAAAAAGAGGGTCTTCTTCTCTAAAGCTTTGACGCATCAGCTGTGAAAACATCAATAGCACTTCATCACCGATTAAATGACCAAACTCATCGTTAATTCTTTTAAAGTGGTCTATGTCAAAAATTGCGAGGAAAAAAACTTGGTCAGTTTTATCTTCTTTCCGGTTTGTATTGCTGTGCATTTGAGCCAGAATTTTATTGATTTTGTAATCAAAAGTTTTACGATTTAGTAAACCAGTGAGCGTGTCACACTCGTTTTCATTATTCAGTAAAACAAAGTTCTGATAGATTTCTAATATCATACAAATCGACACGTCTAGATGTTCAT